>ENA-UPWM01000683-UPWM01000683.1-human-gut-metagenome-genome-assembly--contig:-NODE-683-length-15073-cov-15.843625_pt1 | contig 15073 bp, 13 predicted proteins | sample MGYA00250051_ERZ773379 | MGnify/ENA primary metagenome ERZ773379 (study PRJEB29103, sample SAMN06112020) | human gut metagenome | biome: human gut; feature: ankylosing spondylitis patient; material...
TTTTTTTTTTTTTTAATGATACGGCGACCACCGAGATCTACACTCTTTCCCTACACGACGCTCTTCCGATCTGATGGCGCAGTATCATTACATGGGATGTTAGATATTCCCAAGCAATTCAGTCGTTATGTAAATGATTATAAAATGATATTGATCGAGGCTGGAAATAATAATTTAAAGTTACATAATGTCAACAACAGAGACTTGTTCAACTTAGTGGGAATGTTGATCGATAAAAGGGAGACACCTGGAAAAAGAAAAGAGCAGGCGATTCATTATGTTAAAAAGAATCATGTCGATACAACTGTGATCAGGACAGTGACAAGTGTAATGAACAGTAAACTGGATTATCAATTATTGGAGCGGAAAGGAGAAAATGAAATGTTTACCGTATTTGAAGAGACATGGAAAGAGGGAGAACAGGCAGGAAGAGCGGAAGAAATCATTGCGGCAGGATATGAATTTGGTCTTTCAGAGAAAACCATTTTAGAACGTTTACAGAAAAAACTTGCAATAACTCCGCAGCAAGCCCAGGAATATCTTGCAACTTACACAAAAGAGACCGAGCAGCGTTGCTAAATTATAAATGCTGCGTCGTTTATTAGAAGAACTACTATAAAACCTCTGATTTTTCAAAAATTAGTTCTTTTTATAACACTTTATGTAACGCCCTGAATGTTATAGTTAGTATAACAAAAAGGATAAATATGTTTTTTTGCAGCCTTGGCAAAAGTGCAGCGAGATAAACATTAAAATGGAAGGAAGAGGTTTATACAGATGAAAAAGGAAATGATGGAAAACGCTACAGGCGTAAAATTAACCAAAAAAGCCAGCAAAAACGTGATCAGATCATTATCGGTCGGACTGGCAGCAATGATGGCATTATCTACTCCGATTGCAGCATTTGCTGAGGATGCAGATGGACAGAATAGCAGTGAAACAACACCGGAAGAGAGTACAACAACTGTAACAACACAGAAATCTGCAGCAGAACAGGTGGGAGAAGTTCAGAAAGCCGCTGAAGAAACGAGCAAAACAACAGAAGCAGCAAAGGATGCGGTAAATGCAGCAGTTGATACAACAATTGCGGATGACAGTGGCGCAGACCAGACAACAAAAGATGCAGCAGGCGTATTGAATGCTACCGCAAACGGAACATTCGAAGGCGGTACAGATGTGAATGTGGCAGAAGAAATAGTTGACAAAACAATGGATCGCATAAAAGATGCGTCAGATGCCGCAGCAGATACCGACGCAGCTCTTGATAAGGCAGATAAAAAAGCAGATGAGGCAAATACAATTGCGGATGATGCAAAGAAAGAGCAGCAGGAAGCACAAGACGCATTTGATAAAGCACAAGCCGGAATTGATTCTGCAACAGACATTGAGGAGGCGAAGAATGCTTACAATCAGGCAGCTGGTATTGTAGGCGATGCACAGAAAGCGTATGAGACTGCCAAAGCAGCTTATGACAGCAAAGTAGCCGAATACAATACAGCGTTAGACGAGCTTAAGGCGGCACAGGCAGCTTATGATACAGCAGTTGCCGAAGCAAGTACCGAGGCAGCGGCAGCCGCAGCAAATCTTGCAGCAGTTCAGGAGAAAGCGAAGGCTCTTCAGGAGGCAGCAGAGGAAGCAAAAACAGCAATTCCGGAGCTTACCGATGCACAGAAAGCAGCACTTGAGATCATCGCTCTGGAAAAAGAACGTGCAGGGGATACCTCCACAAACTGGAGAAAAGAAGATGAGCTGTTCAAAGTGATCCTTAAGAATTACTACATTCCGGAACTTGCCAAGGGAGAACTTGTTGACTGCAAGTGGACCTGGAATCGGAATGATAACAAAAACTATTGTGAGGTGACTTACAAAGATGTGGCAGGTGACACACAAACCGTATATCTGAACTACAAGCTCAACGATACCCGCGATGATCTTGTTATTTTCGAGAAGGCAGAAGAAGTGGTTTCCTATGATGTGAAGGGCACAGACGGAAGCCTTGCATTCAATATCAATGCAGAGAACTTCCCGGCAGATAAGCTTCAGAATGATCAGGATACCGCAGTTTATGAGAATAACGGAGTGGTATACACAATCGTAAATATAGGTGGACAGTTCTATGTGGTCGACTCAGCTTCTAAGGACGTTGAGGTGAACGATAACTATAACAGTGAACAATATGAAACTTCCGGTGAGAAAAAGACCACCTATTCAGTGGATGAAAATGGCAAACTGGTCAAAACGGTAAAACAAAACGTTTCCGAGATTACATACACGGAAACTAAATTATCTTCTGATAAGACATATGACAATGTCGAGGCAGCAGAAAAGGATCTGGCCGATAAAAAAGCAGCATTGAAAGACGGAGATAAAGATGTCGAGACGTCCATGAGCGCAACAGCGACTGCAGATGTGACCGTAAGCCAGAAAACTACATTTACGACAACTATTGATTTATCGAAAATTGTTGTTGAAATGAAAAAAATCAATAATGATAACGATAAATACGAGAAGAAAAATGCCGAGATTGCAGCAAAGGAACTTTTTGCTAAATTCACCAACAAAGAGGCGTTAGAGAACCTGCTTGGCGGCGATTATAAGATCGAAAGTATTAATACAGATAATGCAAAAGTGAATGCTGTAGATAAGTACAAAAATACTTCCGGCAGATGGGTAGACTGGGGTGCAGATTCTGCTGCTTATAAAAACGTATTTTCAGGCACGATCGTTATTACTTATTCGCAGACAGTGACTGCAAAAGCAAACGCTGTGGAATCCAAGACAAATGCTGTAAATGCAGCAGATAATAAAAATCTGGAAGCGTTAAAGGATCAGGCATATGATGCTGCAAAAGCAGATGCAGAAAAACTTCTTGGAGATGCAGTTTCCCAGAATAAGAAGATTAAAGACAACCTGAAAACTGGAGATCTGCATATTAACGGTTATGAAGGCTGGAATGGAAAACATAACTCCAACGTAGCAATCAAAATCCATTATGCCGATGACACATTCACAGAGGGAGAGAAGACAACGGATCAGGCAGTTGTTGACGAGAAGAACAGCTCCACAACCTTATCCGTTTCCTACACCGGAACTTATCAGCAGAAAAATTCCAAAGATCTTGGTGCGCAGACCGTGGAAACACAGAAATACAATCAGACTGCCAAGGCAGAGGAAAAAACAGCTTATACAAGCAACAAATATTATGATGAATATAAGAAAACAGGAGAAATCAATGAAGGAATCTGGCTCACCGGAAAAGATGATAATCGTTTCCCGGGACATGAAAGCTTAAAGAGCTTCTATGATTTCAAAGATGCAGCATTAAAAGCGGAGGCTGAAAGAGCAGAGAAAGTAGCAAAAGCGGATGCGATCATTGACGCAGCAAAGAATGCGGTGGAAAAAGTTGATAAAGCAAAAGCAGATGCCGAAAGCCTAAAGGATCAGCTTACAGCACTTCTTGCAAGCCAGAACTACACAGCAGATCAGGTAAAAGAGTTAGAGGGACAGATCAGCGCGGCAGAGACAAAATTAAAAGAGGCAGAGGAACTGGCAAAAGACCTGACAGATAAGTTAGGAATTGCAGGAGAAACACTGGCTGATAAGATCGCAGAACTCACCCCTGCACCGGCTCCGGGCGAAGGCGGTTCCACAACGACACCGGGTGGCACAACTACCCCATCCGGCACTGAAACGACACCGGGCGGCACAACTACCCCATCCGGCACTGAGACGACACCGGGCGGCGCAGCCACAACCCCAGCAGGAACTGTAACTACAGCAGCGGCTCCGGCAAGTACAGTCACAACCGTTACAACAGCCACAGCAGCTGCAGCACCGGTTGAGATCGCAGAGACGCCGGTAGCGCTTGCAGCAGCTGCAACACCGGCGGCAGCAACGAGAACAGCAGCGGTTGCAAATGCAAATGCCGCAGCTGATGCTGATACAGATGCGGACGCTGACACAGATGTGACAATTGCAGACGAGGAGACACCTCTTGCAGCGAACGGAGCACAGGAGAGCACGACAATTGCCGATGAGGAAACTCCACTTGCAGCAGAGGCTGGCGCAGTGGAAAACAAACAGCAGGAGAAAATGTCCTGGTGGTGGTTACTCATCATTGCACTTCTTGGTGTAACCGGCGAGGAAATGTACCGCAGAAATAAAAAGAAAAAAGCAGAAGCAGCTCAGAAAGATGAGAAATAAATTTTAACAGTAAGGCGCATCCAAAAGGTGCGCCTTTTCTAAAACATCCATTGCAAAAAAATAAAATACGGAGTATTCTGAAAACAGGAAAAACATGATCCGTAATTTGTATACAAGGAAACAAAATCTATGAAAAAAAAGAAAACACTCATAATTTGCATGCTTCTTGGCATAATGCTCCTGACTTCCTGCGGAAAAACAGATCATCAGGATCAGGCGTCAGTCGCCACCGAGCAGACATCCGGAGACAGCCGGCAAACGACAGAAGAACCTGCGGAAACCGTCGGCGGATCGGAAGAGTCAACGGAAGCAGCCGGGACAGCCCAGGCGGCAGTAGAAGCCGTGGAAAGCACAGAATCTTCTGAATATGCAGAACGTAAAAGCATCATCATCACAGCCACAAACGAGTGCGGCATCGACATTGGGATGTTTTCTGTGATCGATCCGATCAGCGGCGAACAATACAATATCAGTGCAATCGCAGATGGACAGTCTGTTTCCATGCCGGTAGAGTGGCCGGTGGAGATCACAGATTTTCAGTGGGCGCTTTATAATCAGAACGGTGAACTCTGCGTTGAGGCAACCACGGATATCAGCCAGGCGGAGAGCGGAGTGACCTTGCTTCTCACCGGAGACGGAAATCTGGATGATGTACAGGAGATCTTCGAATAATGCAGACGATCTGATACAGACAATTCTGCCTGTACAGGGCAGTCAGGACAGAAATGATAAAAACAGGGGGTACTCATGGAAGAAAGAAGAGAAATATCGAGGGTAGAATACAAGACAAATGGTGTTGTCGTAATCTGCGATACACAGGAAAAAATATACGTGGACGTGAAAGACATCAGTCCGTTAGGCATGGGAATCTGTGTGCCGGAGGGGCATGAAGGCCTTCTCGGAAAACAGGTGATCGTTGTGGCAGAAACACTGATCATGTATGCGGAGGTTTCCCGCGAAGAAAAGCAGGAAGACGGCTCCACATTCATTGGTGTGCATGCGATAAAATTCACAGATGACGTTCTGCAGTATCTGTTTTCACACATTGGCTGATGAAACTAATCTTCTAAGCTCGCAGTTACCGAGCAGCTGATCCCAAAAATGCTCAAGAGGAATCTCTTCATACTGGCAGATCAGGCTGCAGTCTAAGGCTCCATGGGCGACGATCAGTACATTTTTTCCGGAAACAACTTCCGGCGTTAAAACATCGTGGATAAAAGAGCCGCTGCGGGCATACAAATGCTCAAGACTTTCCGCACCATCTACAGCATGATAATGGACAGGATCATGGAACAACGTGTATACCGGACATTCCGGTTTCTGTGTGACATGTTCTGTTCCTTCATACATGCCAAATCCCATCTCGCGGAGGCGGTCGTCCGTCAGGATCGGCGTGCCGCTCCCTTCCAGAAAAATTTCAGCAGTCTCCTGCGCACGCTGCAAGGGCGAACAATAGCAGATATCAAATCGCAGATCCCCATACTTTTTCCGCGCGTCTCTCGCCATCTGGCGGCCTTCTTCATTTAAAGGAATATCTTCGCTTCCCTGCAGGCGGTGGACTGCATTCCAGTCAGTTTTTCCGTGTCTCATGATATATAACATAATAAACAATATCCTTTCCTATTTATAATAGTAAAAAACATAAACGCATTGCGGGCTCAATTTCCGGTGCGATTGAATTATATCCTATATTTTGCTAAAATGAAACCCTGATCAGATAACAACAGCGGCACAAAGCAGGAAATTGCATGACAGCTATTAATTTTACAGGAAAACTACCGATATATGATTTAGAAAAATAAGCGTTCCGGCATTTGTAGAGATCCGGACCGCAACCATGGAAGAACACAAGCTTATGCACACGGAGGTGTAGAACAATGGCAATAGAGGCTATGAAAGGGGCAGGGATGTCCTACGCGGGAAGTTCATCCGCATCAGATGTAAAAGCAGAGAGTCAGGCAAAAGTGGAAACTGCATCCAACGCAGCAGCTTCTGACGATCTCATGAAGAAAACCATTCAGATCGACACGAAAGAGACTGACAAAAACGGCAAAGACGGAAACCGGGACGACAGTCAGGCAAAGCAGACGATCTCCGAGAATTCCCAGATCAGGAAAGCAGTTGACGAGATCAATAAAAAGGCGCACAATTCCGAGGCAGTCTTCGGAATCCATGATGCAACCAACCGTGTCACTATCAAGATCGTTGACAAAGACACGAAGAAAGTCCTGAAAGAATATCCGCCGGAGAAAACCCTGGACATGATCGCAAAAGTCTGGGAGATGGCAGGATTATTAGTGGATAAGAAACTGTAGATCACTGTCCAAAAGACAGGAGCAGCAATAGACAAGTGACAGATGAAAACAGAAAACGATATAAACAAGTTACAAAACTGAAAGGAGCAGGATTATGCCAATCAGAATCACAGGTTTGAACTCAGGATTAGATACCGAGTCCATTATCTCAGCGCTTGTATCTTCTTATAGTTACAAGACGAACAAGTATAAAAAAGCACAGACAAAATTATCATGGAAGCAGGAGGCATGGAGTACCTTAAACTCTAAGGTGTACAGTTTCTACAACAATGTTGGTAAATTAAAAATGTCATCTGCCTACAATATGCGTACGGCAAGCGTATCCGACAGCACAAAAGCGAAGGTGAGTGCAGCAAGTGGGGCGACCAACGGCGTACAGTCTCTGGAGGTCTTAGAGGTTGCCAAAAGTGATTATCTGACCGGCGGAAAGATTTCGATCAAAGATGCATCCGGTGCGGAAGATAAGACAAAAACTGTTTCATCAGCGTCCACTTTAAGCGAACTGGGATATACCGGAACCGGTACGGTCGAAGTTACCAATAAAGAAACCGGAAAGACAACAAGCATCAGCGTGACCGGTGACACAAAGATCAGCGACTTTGTGAAATCTCTGTCAGATGCAGGTGTGAAAGCCAGCTTTGATGAGAAAAACGGTAGATTATTTGTAAGTTCAGCAAAGACCGGTACAGAAAACGGCTTTGAACTGAAATCAAAGAATACAGACGGCGATAAGGCGTTGCTGGCATTGGGACTGGCAATGACATCTACCGTATCAGATACCGGTGCAAAAGTGAATGACGATAACAACTGGTCGGCGGCATCGGATGCGAAGATCAAACTAAATGGTGCAGAATACACTTCATCTACCAACGAGTTCGCTGTAAATGGTCTTTCTGTCACAGCACTTGCCAAGACGAGTGGAGAGATTTCTGTAACCGTAGCTACAGACAGTGAGGGAATCTATGAGCAGGTCAAGGATCTGCTCAGCCAGTACAACTCACTTATTAACGAGATGAACAAGTTATACAATGCAGATTCGGCAAAAGGATATGAGCCGCTGACAGATGATGAAAAGGATTCCATGAGTGATACGGAAGTGGAGAAATGGGAGGCAAAAGTCAAAGATTCCCTGCTCCGCAGAGATGATTCATTAGAGAGCCTGATCTCGTCCATGACAACGGCGATGTCCAAGGGATATGAAGTCAATGGAAAGACATACTATCTTACTTCTTTTGGAATTTCAACACTTGGTTATCTGAATTCTGCAAAGAATGAACAGTATGCATACCATATCAATGGGGATGAGGATGACAGCGCAACTTCCGGAAAGGAAGACAAACTGCTGGCAGCGATCAAAGAAGATCCGGATTCTGTGGCGGGATTCCTGCAGCAGCTTGCAACAGGATTATATGATTCTATTGATAAGAAAATGAAGACATCCACTTTAAGCAGTGTATTTAAAGTATACAATGATAAGGAGATGGCTTCGGAATACAGCGATTATACAACCACGATCAAAAAGTGGGAGGATAAGCTGTCTGAACAGGAGGATTACTACTACAAGAAGTTCTCGGCGATGGAAACTGCACTGGCAAAACTCAATTCACAGACATCTTCTTTATCCGGTCTGTTCGGATCATGATAACAGGACAATTAACCTGCGGCATTGCCGCAGGTTAAATCTGCATAAAGAAAAAAGAAAACACATGGAGGTATTTTCACATGCTTAATCATAATGGCTATGCTGCGTATGCGAATAGCAAAATTATGACCGCATCACCTGCGGAACTGACACTTATGCTCTATGACGGAGCAATCAAATTCTGTAACATGGCAATTGCAGGGATTGAGGAAAACAATATTGAGAAAGCACATAACAACATCCGGAAAGTTGAGAATATCATCTCCGAGTTTCAGGCAACATTAAATCATAAATATGCAACAGCTGATGATTTTAATAATGTATATGTCTATTTGAAAGAACGCCTGATTGAGGCAAATATGAAAAAAGACAAAGAAATATTAGAAGAAGTATTAAAACATCTCAGAACCATGCGCGATACATGGAAAGAAGTGATGAAACTGGCTGCTGGCCAGATATAACCGGAAGGAGAAAGCAATACATCGTGACAGATAATTACATTGGAATCATGATCGAAAGCCTCCGGCGCAAAAAGGATGTCCTGGCAGATATATTAAAACTTAGCGAGGAACAAAGCCTTCTGCTGGATGATCCTAATTTAGAACCGGACACATTTGAAAAAAACGTGAATCGGAAAGCGGCTCTGATCGACAAATTAGAGCAGCTTGACACGGGTTTCGAAAGTTTATATGACAAGGTAAAGGAAGAACTTGAGAGCAACAGAGACATCCATAAAGAGCAGATCAGGCAGATGCAGGAACTGATCAGGGCACTTACCGAATTGAATATGCAGATTCAGGCGACGGAAGCAAGAAATAAGGAAAAGGCAACCGCCAAGTTTGCTTATATCAGGCAGCAGGCAAAGGAAATCCGCAGTAGCCAGAAGATCGTCAAAGAATATTATAATAATATGATGCATAAGGCGTATAATGAGCCGCATTTTTTGGATAATAAAAAATAGAGAGAATAAAAGACCGCACAGATAGAAAGATATTGATTTGTGAGGTCTTTTTAGTTACAATTTTAAGGTAGTAGACAGAGATTTTGCTATGGTGGCTGAAGAAACATATCATATAATTATGAGAAAAACTACATCCGATCATCAAGTGAGTATAATTTATAATCGAAATGCATCTTATATCATATGACAGAAGGGAGCTGGATGAATGGGAGTTTATATTTCCGAGTTGGATATTGAAACTTATCGAGGAATAAAAAAATTAAAAATGGAAAATCTTGCGCCGATTAATATCATAACTGGGGATAACAATAGCGGAAAAACGAGTGTTCTTGAATTGCTTCAGAGTGTGAAAAATCCGACAAGCTTTCGGGTATGGAGAAACCTAATTAGAAATAATGGGATGAATTTGTCAAGAGGACTAACTTATTATGATGGATTTTATGACCTGTTTGATGTGAACGGAGACACAAAAAAGATAGAGTATGCAGTTTCTTTAAATGGAGAAAAGCATGTGATAGAAATGCAGGCTACAGTGTTACACGAAGAGATATTAGAATCACAATTCAATAAGTTGCAAGGTTTATCATATGTAAGGTATGAGGATGACTATGCAGAAAATATTATGAATGTTTCAAAATTACAGATGCAAATAAAAGATAATGGACAGATTGCGTCTAACAGTGCAGTGTATGAGGGACAGATCAGATATGTCCGTAATGAATCCAATGAAGACTCATCAAGAGAGAAAAATATTATTTATATATCACCAACTCGTCATGCCGAAGGCACATTGTATTTAAATGCTGTATTAGAAACCCCGGATTTATATGAACAGATGCTGGCTATTTTAAAAGACTATGACGAAGACATTATGAGTATTAATTATGATAACTCGGAAGAAAATGGCAGGAGACACGGCGTATACAAGATTCTTTCAAAATCTCATAAAAAAGCACTTCCACTGAATGTTTACGGCGATGGAATGAAAAAAGCAGTTTTGTTAATGAGCGCAGTGATCGCTGCAGAGGATGGAGTTTTACTGATCGACGAATTCGAAACTGCAATCCATACCTCTGCAATGGAAAATACATTCCGGTGGATTTTGGAGACGTGCAGAAAATTGAACGTGCAGGTATTTGTTACATCGCACAGTAAAGAAGCAATTGATAAATTGTTGAAGTGCTCTGAGAAATGCTTAGAGGAGATGGCAGTATATACACTTTATAAAAAAGAAAATAAAACTGCGGTTCGTAGAATGAACGGAAGGAAAGCAATTGAGGCACAGGATAATATGGGATTGGAGCTTAGATAAATGAGAAGTGTGATTTTATGCGAGGGTTCAACTGACTTTGTTCTTCTTCAATACTACATGCGAAAAGTATATGGTTGGGAGTATAAAAAGAATGATAGTGTGCTGATTGACGGCTATAAGGCAAGAAAATGTGTTTTGAAAAAAGACCACTCTGAACTTAATATAATTGGCTGCGGAGGCTGTAGCCGTATACCGGAAGGATTGCAATTTATATTAGACAGTAATAGTTTGTCAGCGGAAGATGAAGCATATGACAGAATTGTGATTATTACAGATCGGGATGAAGTAGAAACTGAATCGGAATTTGAAACCATAATAGCAACAGAGCTAGGAAAACAGCAAATCGAATGGAAAGATGATATATTGAATGATAAATGGATTGATTTTCATTATGAAAATGGACAAGGTGACAACTGTAATGCAAAATTATTGCTATTGGTGATACCATTTGAAGACACTGGCGCGATGGAAACGTTTTTGTTAGATGCTGTTGGAAAATCAAATCCTTATGATGCGAAGATCATATCAGATTGCAATCAGTTTGTGGATAATGTGGATAACCAGAAAAAGTATTTGAATAAACGGAGATACATAACAAAGGCAAAATTTGATGTGTACTTTTCGGTGCGGACTGCGGCAGAACAGTTCGTGGAAAGACAAAATATATTAAAAAATATTCCGTGGGAAGATTATGCTTCAATACAAAAAAGTTTTGAAAAGCTGGGAACATTGGCAGAAAACAACGAGACGTATTCACAACTTAGAAAATAAAAATTGAAAAAGGGGTTAAGTATCTTTCACTTATGCCGATATACAATGCAAGTAAGCAAAGAATGCTACTTCGTGAAAACCGAAATGAAGCGTACGGTCAGAGTAGGAACGTTCACAAATAAAACAAATCTACTTCAGCATGGAAGCTGAAGCCCAATTCAAGGAGGAAAAACATTATGGCAATGGTAGTACAGCACAATCTTACAGCGATGAACGCTAATCGTCAGTTAGGAATCACAACAGGAGCTCAGGCAAAATCTTCAGAGAAATTATCTTCTGGTTACAGAATTAACCGTGCAGGTGATGATGCTGCTGGTTTAAAGATTTCTGAGAAAATGAGAAGCCAGATCCGTGGTCTTGACAAAGCTTCTTCTAATGCACAGGATGGTGTATCTTTGATCCAGACAGCAGAAGGTGCTTTAAATGAAGCTCATTCCATCTTACAGAGAATGAACGAATTAGCAGTTCAGGGTGCTAATGATACTAATCAGTCTATTGACCGTGATGCAATCAATGAAGAACTTAGTGCTTTGACAACAGAACTTGACAGAATTTCTGAGACTACACAGTTCAATAAGCAGAACTTATTAGATGGTACGTTCATAGATAAGAAACTTCAGGTTGGAGCAAATGCAGGACAGAAGATTGAGATTACAATTGGTTCTATGAATGCAAAGGCTATTGGTCTTAGCAAGACAATCGTACCAAAACAGAGTGGATATTATAGAGCTGGGGGTGTTAGCTTAAAAACATCTAAGTATGCTACATCTGGTTCTATTACAACTAGTGCAAAGGCAGTTGGTACGAAGGTTGCTGAAAATGCATTAAATGGAATTGCTGCAGGAACTAAGATTACAATTGATGGTATTGAATACAAAGTTTCAACCAAAGGTACTGGTGCTTATACATCTGCTTCTGTAAAAACACTTGTTGCGTGTGCTTATGGTAAGAAAGCGAAGATGACATTGAAAAATAGTGTTGCCGCTAATTCATTCATGGGCGCAAGAGTAGATACATACGAAATTGCAAATGCAACAATCACTAAGGTTCAGGATGCAATCAATAATGTCTCCAGCCAGCGTTCAGCACTTGGAGCATTACAGAACAGATTAGAGCATACAATTGCAAACCTTGATAATGTATCTGAGAATACATCATCAGCAGAGTCTCGTATCCGTGATACAGATATGGCTTCTGAGATGGTTAACTACAGCAAGAATAATATTCTTGCACAGGCAGGACAGTCAATGCTTGCACAGGCTAACCAGTCTACTCAGGGTGTATTATCATTATTACAGTAATTTAAAACAAACAGAAATAGTGAAAGGGATTGGCAATGGTCAATCCCTTTTTCATAAGGTGCGTAGAAATGAAAGAAAAAGATATTATATATCATGCAATAGGCGAGATTGACAAATTGTGTCAGAAAATTATAAATAAAGAAAACTATATGATAGACATGCCTGCATGTATTCAGGCAATAAACCAGGCATGTGAAATCATTTTAAAATATAATAATCATTCAGAAGAAATCATTCCTATATTAGAGGATGTGATGTATGGAATGACACAACGTGACGAAGTGTTCCTGCTTGATGTCCTTAGATATGGTATGAAGGATAAATTGGAACAAATATACGATGGTTTAGGAATAAATGAAGCGGAGAATGCTTATGAGTGAATCTATATATGAAAAAAATATAAAAAAAATACAGCAGAAGTTTGAAAGCTGGGCAGATTTTATAAGTAAGGGAATGTGTAAAAAAAGTCCACATATCCGAGTAGAATCGGATACTGCAATGGATGGAAGCCGGATCTTCAGAGTATCCAATGCGGGACAGGTATTGTATCTGAATGGAAAGTATTATCCGTCACATGCGGCAAAAGACTGGCTGGAAAGCATTGGAAAAATAGAAGCTTTTGCAACGGTTATCATTGTTGGGATACATGATGGAGTTCATATCAGGAATATATTAGAGAAAGTGGAGCCTAATACGAATATTTTAATATATGAGCCATCTGTGGAAGTGTTTCTAAAAGCGTTAGAGGAAGTGGATCTGACATTTCTGTTTGAGGATCGTATCCCGGTAGGCATTGTCGTGGATGGGATCAATGAGAAAGAGCTTGAGATTTACCTAAACACGATGGTTACTTATGACAGTATGACGAAGCTAAAAGTGTATATTTCTGGAAATTATGATAAGTTATTTACTGAAAAGGTTAGCAGCTTTGTAGATGACATAAAGAAACGTGTGCTGGAGATAGAAAAAAGCTGGAATACAATAGTCCGTTATACAAGTGTAAATGCGAATAATGTATTTCATAATTGCAAGTATATATATGATGGATATAGTATAGAGTCATTAGTAGGTCTGTTACCGTCAGATGTGCCTACTATTATAGTGTCTGCGGGACCATCTTTAAATAAAAATATTGAGGATTTAAGGTTAGCACAGGGAAAGGCTAATATTATCGCAACCGATACAGCGATGAAACCGCTTCTGAATGCTGGGATTATACCAAATCTATTTGTTGTAGTAGATGGCCTAAAGCCTGGGGATTTGTTTAGGCATAAAGATATATCTAAAGTACCAATGGTCACTATGACAGCAATATCTGTGGAACCTATGGAACTCCATAAAGGAAAGAAGTTTTTTTATCAAAGTGACTCTATGATAGAGACGGAGCTTATGACAAGAATTGCAAAAAAAGATTCAAATGCGATAGAAATACCAATATTACCGAGTGGAGGATCCGTTGCCACATCAGCATATACACTGGGGATAGGTATGGGCTCCCACACGATACTTCTTGTTGGACAGGATTTGGATTGATATAAAACATAGAAAGAAGATCCTCAGAGAATCCCTCACGCTCAAACATTTCCTGCTGAATACTTAACTGTTTAGCCAAAGAAAGAGAACGTTGCCTAGACATATATTCATCACAAAGAAAAATGAGATAATCATCGCTGAGACCACAAGCAAGAAAACGCTTGTAGAGATAAAACGGTCTAGAGAGTTTATTTTTAAGAGAGTCCGTAAAGAAATGTATCTCTTTTTCAGTCCGTGTGTAAGCCAAGAAAACGCGCAAGCATTTAGGAAGAGTAGCATAGCAATAACCATATTTTTCATAAAGAGTTACTATATAACAGTGAATAAATTCGGATAATTTTGTAGGAGTTTCTTCTTTAAAGGGTTCGTTTCGTCTAAAGAGTTGTAATATTCCACGGATTGAGCGCAAAACTGTTCGAGTTTCGACAGCAAAATTACTGCTGTACGGAACGAATCGTGGCAATAATCTAGAGATATACGAAAGGGGGGGAGTGAATTCACAAGGTTTGCCATTACGGACAAAGCGTATTCGCTCAGAAAGGCGCTCGACTGCTTGTTCAGGTACTTCAACTGTTTTTCTAAAGCTTTCATATCCAAATAATTTGCTAAACCGAGACTTATTTTTTGTAAACGAGACGTCCGTAAAAATGCTGGGGAGAGACACAAGGCTATTAAGATAGCCCGATACGTATGAACCGGCGGAATCCCTTGCAAGTTGCGTATCGACACGACCGAGCCTCCAACTCTGAAATACAGCTTGTCGAATGTTTTTGGCGACTTCGTCCGAGTCAAAGAAAAATAAGATATGGAAATGCGGACGGAATGTCCGAGGAGAATACTCTGATACAACGTATGAAGATATTTTTTCATAAGAACCAATTTTTGTAAATAAATATTTGCGAAAACGTTTCGCAAAAAGTTGATAATCACGATAATTAACATACTTAAGAAGTCCTTTAAATTGTGGAAAAGCATTATCATTTCCTTCACATTTAGATTTTTTCTTAAGCATCTCAACCTTTTCAGGAGATATCC
>ENA-UPWM01000687-UPWM01000687.1-human-gut-metagenome-genome-assembly--contig:-NODE-687-length-15041-cov-5.860398_pt1 | contig 15041 bp, 14 predicted proteins | sample MGYA00250051_ERZ773379 | MGnify/ENA primary metagenome ERZ773379 (study PRJEB29103, sample SAMN06112020) | human gut metagenome | biome: human gut; feature: ankylosing spondylitis patient; material...
TTTCCGGCCCGTTGAACGGACATTGTGAAAACGCTCTCCAAAGACTCCCGGATTCCTTTGCGGAAGTTGTGAGGGCGTGTTCAACGTCCTGCAATTTGATATTGAGGGCCGTAAGGTCCTGGACCTGTTTGCCGGCACCGGCCAGCTGGGCATCGAGTGCCTCAGCCGGGGCGCGGCTTCCGCTGTGTTTGTGGACCGGCGGCCGGACGCCGTGTCTCTGGCCAAGGAGAACCTGAAGCTCTGCAATCTGACGGACCGGGCCCGGGTGGTGGCCGGGGATTCCATGGAATTTCTCAAGGCCGCTCGGGAAAAATATGACCTGATCTTTCTGGACCCGCCCTATGAGACGGAACTGCTGGAGACGGCCATCGCCCATATTGCCCGCCATGACCTGCTGAACGTTCACGGCATGATGATCGCGGAGCATCCGGTGGACAAGGCCCTGCCGGCCCTATCCGCACCCTACCGCATGGGCCGGACCTACCGGTACGGCAAAATCGCCGTCACCATCTACCACCGGGACGGAGACGAGGGGGCGCAGGTATGAGGATCGCAGTCTGTTCCGGCAGCTTTGACCCCATCACGCTGGGACACATGGATATTATTCGCCGCACGGCGGCCTGCTTCGATCAGGTGTATGTCTGCGTCAGCCCCAATGCAGAAAAGCGAGGCCAGATGTTCACCCCGGAGCAAAAGCTGAAGCTTGTGGAGGCGGCGGTTTTAGAGCTGCCCAACGTAACGGCGGAGCTGTACGGCGGCCTGCTGGCCGATTTCGCCGCGGAGCGGAAGGCTACCGCCATTGTCCGGGGCATCCGGACCCAGAGCGATTTCGACACGGAGTATCAGCAGGCCATGGTGAACCGGGGCCTGCATCCGGGCCTGGAAACGCTGCTGCTGCCCGCGGACCCAGCGTACATCTATTTGAGCTCCACCGTGGCAAGGGAGATGATCCATTATCATCAGCCCCTTGATAAGTACCTGCCCAAGGCGATCCTGCCCCTGATCCGGGACTGGACGGAACAACGATAAGGAGAATGCGTTATGGCTGAAAACGATGTAAACCGTTTAATTGATATGCTGTATGAACGGGTCGAGGACGCCAAGTCCCCCGCCCTGAAGCCCAACCTCAGCATGGTGGACCGGGACGAGGTGCTGGATCTGCTGGACGAGCTGCGGAACCAGCTTCCTGTGGAGCTGAAACGGGCTCAGGAATTGCTGGCCGCCCGGGAAAAATTTGTGGACGAGGCCAAGCGGGACGTGGAGCGGATGATGCGTCAGGCGGATCTGGAGGCCAAGAGCAAGGTCTCTGACAGCGAGGTGCTCTATGCCGCCAAGGAGAAGGCCCGGAAGATCATTGCCGACGCGGAGGATCGCTCCCGCCAGCTCTGTCAGGTGGCAAATGAGTACGCAGAGGACGCTCTGGCCCGGACGGAGGAGGCTGTACAGGCCGCACTGACCGAGGTGAAGCAGTCCCGGTCCGCATTCCGGGCCGCTTCCGCCGCCAAGCTTCAGGAACAGCGGGAAAAGCTGGAGGCAGAAAGAAAGACTGCGGAAGAGACAGGAAATTGACGTGCTGTCCGCCGCAATGCAAGCGGACGAAACACATAGGAACAAGTATAGTCGGTGCGGAAAAGACGGTTGACCATAACGGAGACTGTCTGCCGTAAAAAAGGGATTTTGCGGGAAAATTCGTTAAAAATGACGAAAAAGAACCTGCAACTTTTTCAAAAACTCTATATTTAGCGCAACTTGCGTTCTGAAAAAGAATGACAACACAAGATATTGTGTTGTCATTCTTTTTGATTTTACGTAAACCAATCGGCAACGATGGAACAATTGTTTGAAAACGGTGAATTATTCCTGACTTTTGGCAAAAAGTGGCCTGTTTTCAAGGGTTTGCGTCGGAAAAAAATACTTGCAATCCCCCTTGAAATCGCTTATACTCAGGGTGTGTGGTGGGGAAAAGTGGGGAAGATGTGGATAACAGTGCCACATTGGACCACGAAAACCCAAAAAGTAGGGAAGGAGGGCACCGCTATGGCCAGACTCATGGGCAAATCCAATAACACCATTGACTCCAAGGGCCGGCTGGTGATCCCCTCCAATATGCGGGAAGCACTGGGAGACCGGTTTTATATCACCATCGGCGCCCAGCACTGCCTGACCATTTACCCCGAGGCCAAGTGGAACCAGATGTCCGAGGATATGGACGAGTTGCCCTACACCGAGGCCCGGGCGCTGACGCTGCTGTATGCCAACGCTGTGGAGTGCGAGCCTGACGGTCAGGGCCGGGTTCTGATCCCCGCCGCCCTGCGGAACTACGCAAACCTGAAAAAAACTGCCACAATCGTTGGCATGAACGCCTTTGCCGAGATTTGGGATTCCGCCACCTGGACGGAGCGGGAACGCCAGATGCTGGAAGAGGACGATATGGCCGCCGCCATGGACGCCTTGGCGCGGGCCCGTCGGAATCGGAGCTGAGCTATGGAATTTACCCACAAGCCCGTTTTGCTGGCCGAGTGCATCGAAGCGCTGCATATCCGGCCGGAGGGAATTTATGTGGACGGCACACTGGGCCGTGCGGGGCACTCAAGAGAGATCGCCCAAAGGCTCACCACCGGCCGGCTGGTGTGCATTGACCGGGACCAGGCCGCTATCGACGCGGCCCAGGAGCGGCTGGCCCCCTGGATGGACCGGGTGACGCTGGTCCACAGCAATTTCGACCGGGTCAGCGAGATTTTGGCGGAGTTGGACATTCCCGGCGTGGACGGTATGTTATTTGATCTTGGAGTATCCTCTCCTCAGCTGGATGACGCGTCCCGTGGATTTTCCTATATGCATGACGCACCGCTGGACATGCGGATGGACGCCACCGCCCCTCTCACCGCTTATGATGTGGTAAACACCTGGAGCTACGAGGAGCTGCGTCGCATTTTGTTTGAGTACGGCGAGGAGCGCTACGCCCCCGCCATTGCGAAAAGAATCGTACAGGCCCGGGAGACCGCGCCGGTCCAGACTACATTGGAACTGGCGGAGCTGATCCGCTCTGCCATGCCTGCCGCCGCGCTCCGGGAGAAACAGCACCCGGCCAAGCGGAGCTTTCAGGCCATCCGCATTGCCGTCAACGGCGAGCTGGACGCCCTGCCGCCCATGCTCAGCGGAGCCATCGACCACCTGAACCCCGGCGGCCGGCTGGCCGTCATTACCTTCCATTCTCTGGAGGACCGCATTGTGAAGCGGGCCTTTCAGGATGCCGCCAAAGGCTGCACCTGTCCGCCGGAATTTCCGGTGTGCGTGTGCGGGAAAAAGCCCAGAGTGCGGCTGGTGACCCGGAAGCCCATCGTTTCGGGAGCGGCGGAGCTGGAAGAAAACAGCCGGGCCCGCAGCGCCAAGCTGCGGGTGGTAGAAAAATGTGACCCATTTGATATTTGACTTTTAAAAAGGGACAAGCCCTTTATTGTGTGTTGATTTTGTGGAAGGGAGGGACTCTGCAATGGCGTCAGCGGCCAGAGAATACCGTTATGCGCATCGGGAATTCAGCACAAACGGGAGTCTGGCCCGGGATCTGGACTGGGCAGTCCGGGAACGGGAATTGGAACATGCCGGCGAGGTCCCTCGCCACGAGCGGACACAGGCGGCTCCGAAGGTTTATCATAAGGAACAGGTTTTGGTGCGGGAGCGCCAAGCGATCCCCGTGCTATCTGTGTTGGGGGTAACGGCTGTGGCCGTGGCCGCGGTGATGCTGCTGCTGAGCTATGTGCAGCTGACCACCTTGGCCGCCGACACCGTGGCTCTGAAAAGCGAACTGACGGTCTTACAGGCGGAAAACGTCAGCCTGACGGCCCAGCACGAGCAGATGTTTGACATGGCCACCGTCAAGGAGGTGGCGGCTGCCGCCGGAATGTCCAAGCCCACCAGCAGCCAGATCACCTATCTGGATCTGGACAGCGAGGACAGCGCCGTGGTCTACCGGACGGAGACCCCCAGCGTTTTCAGCCGGATCTTAAGCTCCTTGCATCATGGAGTCTACGCCGTGGTGGAATATTTCGACTGAACCTGAAATAAGTATGTTGTGACACAGCGGGGAGTGAGAAGCCGGCGTCTTCTTACTCCCCTTCTTTGCTGAATTGCCCCTGAAAGGAGAACTCTATGGCATCCAATCCCCGGAGAAAAAGCGACGCGGCCCGGCGGGCCAATCAGGTTATCCGCAGCCGGACGGTGCTGGTCATGCTGCTGTTGGGCATCGTGACCTTTGCGGTGCTGTTCTGGAAGCTCTATGACATCCAGATCCGTCAGCACAGCGTATTGCAGGAAAAAGCCATCGAGCAGCAGACCCGCAGCGCCGTGGTCAACGCCTCCCGGGGCACCGTTTATGACCGAAACCTCAACACGCTGGCCATCTCCGCCACGGCGGAGGACGTAAACATCTCTCCAATGCGGATTGCGGAGTTTGTGGAGAGCCAAAAGGAAAAGCAGGAGAAGGCCGCCAAGAAGGCGGCGGATAAGGGAGAGACTTACACAGCCCCTATTCTGCGGGATCAGGCCTACATCGCCAAGGGCCTCAGCCGCATTCTGGGCGTGGAACAGGAGACTCTGGAAACCCGGATGACCAAGACCAACTATGACTACTGGAACATCAAGAAGCGGGCGGATCAGACGGTTTCCGACGAAGTTCGCCGTTTCATCAACGGCGAGATCGACCCTGACGGCAATGAGGTGCCGGAATCGGATCGGGTAAAGCTTCAAGGCGTATGGCTCCAGCCATCCTCCAAGCGGTACTACCTGTACGGATCTCTGGCTTCCGGCGTTCTGGGCTTTGTCAACTCCGACGGCGTGGGCAGTGTGGGTCTGGAGGCCAAGTACGACGATACCCTTACCGGTACTGCCGGGTATACCATCAGTGCCCGAAACGCCGCCGGCACGGAACTGATGTACAACTACGAGCAGATCTTCGATGCGGAAAACGGGCACAGTCTGGTGCTGACACTGGATGCCAACGTCCAGATGAGTCTGGAAAACGGCCTGGAGAGTATGCTGAAAAAATACGGTGCCAAAAACGGCGGTACCGGCATCGTCATGGATGTGAACTCCGGAGCTATCGTGGCTATGGCGTCCTATCCCAACTATGATCTGAATGACTACGGCACGATTTTTGACGATGCCCTGAAGACCAAGCTGGATACGGAGCTTGCCAAGATCGACGCAAAGCGCTCCACCTATGAATCGGAAGAGGCGTATGCCGAGGCCCGGTCTGCGGCCATCAACAGCGCCGTTCAGTCCCAGTGGCGCAACAAGTGCATCGACTCCACCTACGAGCCGGGTTCCACCTATAAGCCCATTACGCTGGCGGCGGCGCTGGAGGAGGGCAAGGTGACGAAAAACTCCACCTTCTACTGCTCCGGCTCCACCCATGTGCAGGGCTGGAACAAGGCCATCTACTGTTCCAACCACAGCGGCCACGGTCAGCAGACCCTCATCGAGGCGGTGGGCCATTCCTGCAACCCTGCCTTTATCAGCATGGGCCTGTCCGTGGGAACAGAGACCTACTACAAGTATCTGAAATCCTTCGGTCTGATGGATAAGACCGGCATCGACATGATCGGTGAGGTGAAGGGCATTTTTCAGGATGAAAAGAGCTTCAACTCTCAGGTGGTGTCTCTGGCATCCTACTCCTTCGGCCAGACCTTCAACGTGACGCCCATCGAGCTGATCCGGGCTCAGGCGGCCTGCGTCAACGGCGGCTATCTCTATCAGCCCTACATTGTGGAGCAGGTGCTGGACGAGGACGGCAACGTTCTGTCCCAGCATGACTCTACTCCGGTGCGGCAGGTCATCAGCGAGGAGACCTCCGCCATTGTCCGGGAGGCGCTGGAATATGTGGTCTCCTCCGGCAGCGGCAAAAATGGCCGGGTGGCGGGCTACCGCATCGGCGGCAAGACCGGTACCGCCGATAAGACCGGCACCAAGACCAACGACAACCCAAAGGGCGACGTGGTGGTGTCCTTCATGTGCTTCGCCCCGGCAGACGATCCCAAGTACATCATGCTCCTGACTATGGACACCCCTCGCCGTGATACCGGCACCGCCGTGTACGGCGGTACCATGGTGGCTCCCGTGGCCGGTCAGATCATGGGCGAGATCCTGCCCGCACTGGGTATTGAACCGAATTACAGCGCTTCGGAGCTGGCGGGCGCCGATGCCGCCGTGCCCTATGTGGTGGGCAAGAGTGCAGCGGACGCGAAGGCAGCTTTGAAGGCGGCGGGCTTTGCCTGTACCACCGTGGGAAGTGGCGATACCGTGACGGACCAGACCCCGGCGGGCGGCGCCATCGTGCCCAACAATGCTTCTATCGTGCTCTATCTGGGCGTGGAGAAGCCCAATGCCCCCAGCACCGTCCCCAACGTGGTAGGTAAGACCCCGGCGGAGGCCAACAAGGCCCTGACCAACGCGGGCCTCATTATGAAGGTCACCGGCGCCACCAGCACCGGCGGCAGCACCGGCAGCGTCACCGCCATTTCCCAGAGCGCGGAGGCGGGGACGGAATTGGCTGCCGGCAGCGTGGTCACGGTGCGTTTCGGCGCGAAAACCACGGACTGACCGCCCCTTACCGCACTTTTTGCCTGATTTATGACACCATTTTCGGTATGCTTTCCGGAAAAACCTGCTACAATAGCCAAGGAGTGCTTTGTATACAGCCGCCGACTGCCCTGTGAGGGGGGCGGTGGACTTTCGTGAAACAATACCGATCAAATGGAGGAATACGATATGAAACTGCGGGAACTGCTCAACGGCGTCCCTGTCGCGTCCTGCGCGGTGGATCTGGAAATGGAGATCGCCGGCGTCAGCTATGATTCCCGGGCCACCCAGCCCGGCGACCTGTTCGTAGCCATGACCGGCTACGCCACAGACGGCCACAAGTATATCGCCACGGCGCTGGAAAAGGGCGCGGCGGCGGTGTTGTGCCAGAATTTGCCGGAGGGGGATGGCCCTTATATCCGGACGGCGGATTCCCGCCGTGCGCTGGCGGTGATCGGGGCCAACTGGTTCGGCCATCCCGCCGAGGAGATGACCATGATCGCCGTCACCGGCACCTGCGGCAAGACCACCACCACCTATCTGCTGAAGGCCATTCTGGAGCAGGCACGGGGGGCCAAGGTGGGCCTTATCGGTACCAATCAGAACATGATCGGGCAGGAGGTCATCCCTACGGACCGCACCACGCCGGAATCCTTCGAGGTCCAGCGGCTCTTCCGGAAAATGGCGGACGCCGGGTGTACCTACGCGGTGATGGAGACCTCCTCCCACGCCCTGTGTCTGGACCGGGTCTACGGCGTTCACTACGAGGTGGGTATCTTCACCAATCTGACCCAGGACCATCTGGATTTCCATGTAACGATGGAAAACTACTGCGATGCCAAGGCCATTTTGTTCCGGAACTGCGGCGTCGGCGTGGTGAACGGTGACGATCCGTGGACGCCCCGGCTGCTGAAGGATGCCACCTGTCAGGTGCGCACCTACGGCGTCAAGTACGAGGCGGACCTCCGGGCGGAAAACGTGGTGCTGTCTGCTGACGGCATCGCCTTTGACGCGGTGACAAAAACCGAGCGGGTACCCATCCGGGTGAATATCCCCGGCGGCTTTATGGTGTATAATACGTTGGATGTGCTGGGGGCCGCACTGGCGCTGGGCATTTCCCTGAAGGACAGCGCTGCTGTTCTGGCCAAGGTCCCCCATGTGCAGGGCCGGGTGGAGGTAGTCCCCACCCCCGGCAAGGACTATACCATCCTCATTGACTACGCCCACACGCCGGACAGCATGGTGAACGTGCTGCAAACGGTGAAGGAATTTGCCAAGGGCCGCACTGTGGCTGTGTTCGGCTGCGGCGGCGACCGTGACAAGACCAAGCGCCCCCGCATGGGCAAGGCGGCGGCGGACTGGTCCGATTTTGCCGTTGTCACTACCGACAATCCCCGGACCGAAGAACCTGCGGCCATCATCCGGGACATTCTGCCGGGCTTTGACGGCAGCAACACCCCTTACGAAGTGGTGGAGGACCGGGTGGAGGCCATCCGCTGGGCCATGGACCACGCCCAGAAGGACGATGTGATCGTTCTGTGCGGCAAGGGCCACGAGACCTATCAGGAAGTGAACCACCAGAAGTTCCACATGGATGAGCGGGAGATCGTGGCGGAGCACCTGAACAGCGGACGCTGAGGTCCGGCAGACTTTAGGCATCCCCATTTCACAAATACAGCCGCGTGTGGCGGCAAAAACGCCGGCCGGATGTGTACCGGCCGGTCAGCAAGAGAAAGGCCCTGACGGGGAAAGCTGTCAGGACCGGGATAAGGAGAAAGCATGAGTATCTATGTGGCGTTACTGGCCGGCTGTGTGCTGACCATAATTCTGGGCAAATTCGTACTGGCGGAGCTGCGGAAGCTGAAGGCCGGACAGGAGATCCGGCAGGACGGCCCCACCTGGCACAATTCCAAGGCGGGCACCCCCACCATGGGCGGCATCGCCTTTATTCTGGGCAGCGGCATCGTGACCTTTGCCTGCGGCTGGCAGCAGATGCTGGCGGGGGACTTCGCCCATCTGTATGTGTACCTGTTCGCCCTGATCTTCGGGCTCATCGGTTTTGTGGATGACTACCGCAAGGTCCGCCAGCACCAGAACGAGGGCCTGACCGCCAAGCAGAAGTTTGCCTTGCAGCTTTTGGCGGCGGTGGTGTTCCTGTGCCTGATGCGGTATGAGGGCCTCCTGACCAACGATCTCTATATCCCCTTCATCAACGTGACGCTGACAGTGAACTGGATCGTGTATCTGATCTTCGCCGCCTTCGTCATCGTGGGCTGCGTCAACTCCGTGAACCTCACCGATGGCATCGACGGTCTGGCCTCCAGCGTCACCGCCGTGGTCATGGCATTCTTCATGGGCACAGCCATGATCTGGAAATTCACCACACTGGGCATCTTCTCCGCCGCTCTGTGCGGCAGTCTGCTGGGCTTCTACGCCCTGTATAACCGCCATCCCGCCAAGTGCTTCATGGGGGACACCGGCAGCCTGTTTTTGGGCGGCGCGGTGGCGGCGCTGGCTTTTGCCTTTGATATGCCGCTGGTGCTGATCCCGGTGGGGATCATCTACATTCTGGAAACTTTATCCGATATTATACAGGTTGGATACTTCAAGGCCACCCACGGCAAGCGGTTTTTCAAAATGGCCCCTCTGCATCATCACTTGGAGCGGTGCGGCTGGAGCGAGGTGAAGATCGTAACGGTCTTCGTGTCCGTCACGGCAGTGTTCTGCCTGCTGGCGTATTACGGCATCCGGGGCCGTTATCTGTAACTTGACTTGATTCGGAGAGAAAGGAGGGAACGTCCATGACCCAGACACGGCCCCGCCGCCGTCCCCTGACCCATCAGGAGAAGCTGGCCCTTCAGGAGCGCAAGCAGCGCCGCCGGGAAAAAATGGAAGAGAGCCGGGAACTGGCCAAAGGTCCCATCGACCTGACCTTCTGTCTGCTGGTCATGCTGCTGACGGCCATCGGTCTGGTGATCCTCCTGTCCGCCAGCTTTCCCTCCGCCTATTATGAGAAAGCGCCCTCCCGCCACAACCCGCTGTATTACTTTGAAAAGCAGGGCGTTTTCGCCGTGCTGGGTACGGCGGTGATGCTGCTGGTCAGTAAATTCAACTATCAGCGGCTTCGCGGCGCGGGCAGAGCCTTGATCTATGTGTCCGTGATTTTCCTGATCCTGGTCATCATCCCCCACAACCCCATCGCGGTGACGGCCAAGGGTGCCACCTGATGGCTGAAGATCGGTATTCAGTTTCAGCCATCGGAAATCGCAAAGGTGGCGATCATTACCTACTTTGCCGACAGCATTTCCCGAAAAAAGGACAAAATGCGGAGCTTCCGCTACGGTGTTCTGCCTTACGCCTTTATTCTGGTGGTAGTGGCAGGCCTGGTGGCTGTTGAGCCCCACCTCTCCGGCGCAATCCTGATTTTGGGCGCCGGTGCGGCTATGATGCTGGTAGGCGGTATCAACTGGGTCTGGGTAGGCACTGCCGCTGGCGCGGCGGTTGGCATGGTGTATGTGGCTTTATTTGTCATCGGCTATAACAAATCCCGCGTTATATACTGGCTGGACCCTTGGGCAGATGCCGCGGATAAGGGCTATCAGCTTTCTCAGAGCCTCATTACCATCGGCTCCGGCGGCCTGTGGGGACTGGGTCTTGGCAAGAGCCGGCAGAAGTTCCTGTTTCTGCCGGAGGAGCACAACGATTTCATTTTCTCCATCGCCTGCGAGGAATTGGGGCTGGTGGGGGCCGGGATCATCATGCTGCTGTTTGCGGCGCTGATCCTTCGGGGCTACTGGATCGCCCTCCACACCCGTGACCGGTTCGGCACACTGTTAGTGGTGGGCTTTACCACGCAGCTGGCTGTGCAGGTGTTTTTGAACATCAGCGTGGTGACGGGGCTGCTCCCCACCACCGGCATCTCCCTGCCGTTTTTCAGCTACGGCGGCACCGCCCTGCTTATCCAGCTGGCGGAAATGGGTGTGATCCTGAGCGTATCCAGGCAAATGAAGCCAACAAAGGCAGGGTAAACACCTGCCTCAGCGTGTCGAAAAGTTTTTTCGCCCCGCTGACACATTTTCAGAACTGTTAGTTCTGAAAATATTGGATTTTAATGGCGCAGGACACCCTTCTTGGGTTTCCCGCGCACACCCTTCCTTACCGTTTTCTTGATAGCCTTAGGCAGGGTAAACACCTGCCTTTTCGGCCTGTTTTGACATCTTTTTGGAAAGGGGCGCTGCTGGTGGAAAAGCGCATTGACCGGGTGATCTTCACCTGCGGCGGCACGGCGGGCCATGTGAACCCGGCTATTGCCGTGGCGCAGCTGATGGCGGAGAAGAACCCGCAGATCAAAATACTGTTCGTGGGGGCGGAGCGTGGCTTGGAAAAGGACCTGATCCCCAAGGCGGGATACGAATTCCGTACCGTTCACATCTCCAGCTTTCACCGCTCCCTCAAGCCGGCGGAGATCAAGCACAATCTGGTGTCCCTCTACAATATGGTCCGCTCCCCGGCAGAGGCCCGGTCTATTTTGAAGGAGTTCCGGCCTGACGCGGTGATCGGCACCGGCGGCTACGCCAGCTATCCCACCGTGAAGGCCGCCGCCAAAATGGGCATCCCCACGGCGGTCCATGAGTCCAACGCCGTGCCGGGACTGACCACGGAGCTGCTGGAGCCTTACGCCGGGCGGATCATGGTAGGCTTTGAATCCTGCCGCCAGCACTACAAGCACCCGGAGAAGGTGGCCGTCACCGGCACCCCGGTCCGGGAGGACTTCTTCACCCTGACCAAGGAGGCGGCCAAGGAAAAGCTGGGCGTCAATGACGGACGGCCGCTGATCGTCTCCTTCTGGGGGTCTCTGGGCGCTTCCGGCATGAACGCCCAGATGGCGGATATGCTGGCTTTGGAGGCGGGGAAGGAGCCGTTCCACCATATCCACGGTGCGGGCAAGAGCGGATATGCTGCCGTGCTGAAGGCATTGGCGGAGAAGGGCGTGGACCTGAAGGACCACCCCTCCCTGCAGGTCCGGGAATACATCTATGACATGGCCCCGGTGATGCGGGCGGCGGATCTGGTGATCTGCCGGGCGGGAGCCTCCACCGTCAGTGAGCTGACGGCGCTGGGCGTGCCGGCCATCATGGTGCCATCCCCCTATGTGACCAACAACCATCAGGAGAAAAACGCCCGCGCGCTGGAGACCCACGGCGGCGTGGAGGTTTTGCTGGAGCAGGATTCCTCCGGGCAGGCGCTGTTTCAGACGGCGGCAGGTATTTTGCGGGATGACGCCCGGCGAGAAGCCATGGCATCGGCCATGGCGGAATTGGGCATCCGGGATGCGGCCCAGCGAATTTACGAAACCGTTCAGGAGTTGCTGTAAATTTACTGTTTCGGACTTTACACCGGCCCATCGCCGTGATAAAGTATCAAAGAAACCGAAAAATAGACGGCGAAAGCGCCCTGTATCCGAGAAAACGGCGGGCGTTTAGCCCTTTTGATAAAGCGGCGGCAGGAACCGAAGTTGCTCTCTCCCCATAGAATGGCCCGTGATACCATTTTCATCGGGAGGGACCAATAATATGAGCCGACTGCTGATCCGGGGCGGGAACCGCCTCCAAGGGGAAGTCACCATACAGGGAGCGAAAAACAGCGTGCTGCCCATTCTGGCAGCTACCATTCTCACCGGCGGAAGCGTGGAGCTGCGCCGCTGTCCCCGTCTGCGGGATGTGGAGGCGTCCATCCGTATCCTGCAAGCCTTGGGCTGCAAGGCCGGGTGGCGGGGGGATGTGTTGGAGGTGGACACCGCCGGAATGTCCGGCTGCGACGTTCCCGACGCGCTGATGCGGGAGATGCGGTCCTCCGTGATCTTTCTGGGGGCGATCCTGGCCCGGTGCGGGGAGGCAAGCCTCACCAGCCCCGGCGGCTGCGAATTAGGTCCCCGGCCCATCGACCTGCACCTCTCCGGCCTCCGGGCACTTGGGGCGGAGATCGACGATACCGGCGGCACCCTGCACTGCAAGGCGGCAAAGCTGACGGGGCGGGAGATCGTGCTGGGGTTCCCCTCTGTGGGGGCCACGGAAAATCTGATGCTGGCGGCCTGCGGCGCGGAGGGCGTCACGGTGCTTTCCAACGCCGCCAGAGAACCGGAAATTGAAGACCTGCAAGGCTTTTTGAATACCTGCGGCGCGGAGATTACCGGCGCGGGCACATCCACGGTGGTGATCCGGGGCGGACGGCCCCTCCACGGCGGTACTTACACCATTCTGCCGGACCGCATCGCGGCGGCCACTTACCTGTGCGGGGCGGCCTCCGCCGGGGGCGAGGTCTTTCTCCGGGACGCACGGGAGGAGCACCTCTCCGCTGTGACGGCGGTGCTCCGGGAGGCGGGGTGCGACGTGACCGGCGGCAGCGCCGGGATCGTGTGCCGCCGTACCGGACGATTGACGGCGCCCCGGCCCATCCGCACGGCCCCCTATCCCGGCTTTCCCACCGACGCGCAGGCCATTTTGATGGCGGCGCTGCTGCGGTGCCGGGGGGCGGCGGTATTCGAGGAAAACCTGTTCAGCAGCCGCTACCGCCATGTGGATGAGCTGGCCCGCATGGGAGCAGACATCCGGGTTTCCGGACGGACGGCGGTGGTGCTGGGCGTGGAGCGGCTCCACGGAGCCGCCGTGCGGTGTACGGATCTGCGTGGCGGCGCGGCACTGTGCGCAGCGGCTCTGGCAGCGGAGGGAGAGACCTCCATTTCGGACATTACCCATATCGACCGGGGCTATCAGAGCATCGAGGATGATCTGGCGGCGCTGGGCGCGGATATACGGCGGGTGGAGGAGACGGCCTCCCCCTGAGAGACAGACTGTAAAGGAGAACCATCATGGCAAGACGGAGAGGATCGGCGCGGCGGCGCAGAAGGGGAGGCAGCGGCTTCCTCTATAAGCTGCTGTCCGTATTCCTGATCTGCGGCTGTCTGGTGGCGGCCATCACCCTGTTTTTCCGGGTGGATACGGTGGTCATCACCGGGGAGAAGCGCTATGCGGAGGCGGAGATCCGTCAGGCCAGCGGCGTGGAGGACGGTGACAACCTCTTTTTGCTGAACAAGTATCAGGTGATCCGGAACATCGCCGAGGCCCTGCCCTATATCGAGATCGAAAACACCCGTATTCAGCGGAAGCTGCCGGACACCCTGCTGATCCAGGTGCAGGAGTGCGGCGATCCTCTGGCCTGGACACAGGACGGGACAGTATGGCTGATGAGTCCTGCCGGAAAGATCGTGGAGCAGACGGATACCGCCGCGGGATACCCCACCGTTGACGGCTGTGAGCTGCTGTCCCCCTCCGTAGGAACCCAGATCGCTGTGGATACGGCCTATGAGACCCGGCGGGAAAGCCTGCTGGAATTACTGGCTGTGCTGGATGAAACGGGGGATCTGGCAAAGGTGGATGCCATCCATCTGGGAGAGGCGTCCTATATTTCTATGGACTATATGGACCGCTTTACGGTGAAAATACCCTATCAGGCGGACTTTTCCTACAAGCTGCGGGTGTTGGAGCTGGCCATCAACAGCGACAAGATCCAGGATAATATGACAGGCACCTTTGATATGCGGCAAGAGGACGGCCAGGTCATATTTGATCAGGATACCAGAAAATAAGAGGAAGCCGGGAGGAGGACGCCGAAAAAAATCGGAAACAAATCTCCGGCAACCCTTGACCTCACCGGGAAAATAGCATACAATAGATAATCATATCCCACTATGCTTGGGACACTATAACTTGTGATTTACAGGGCGGCTTGCCGCCCTTTCGTACAAAAGACAGCAGGAGGCACCGCTATGGCATTTGGATTGGAAACCGGCCCCGAGTCCGTGGTCAACATCAAGGTCATCGGCGTTGGCGGCGGCGGCAACAACGTGGTCAACCGCATGGTCCGCTCCGGCACCAAGGGTGTGGAGTTCGTGGCCGTGAATACAGATAAGCAGGCACTGAATGTTTCCAGTGCTACATACAAGATCCAGATCGGCGAAAAGCTGACCCACGGTCAGGGCGCCGGCTCCGATCCCGAGGTGGGCCGCAAGTCCGCTGAGGAGAGCCGGAACCAGGTCGCCAAGGCGCTGGAGGACACCGATATGGTGTTCATCACCGCCGGCATGGGCGGCGGCACCGGCACCGGCGGCGCACCCATTGTGGCGGAGATCGCCAAGGAGATGGATATTCTCACCGTGGCCGTGGTCACCAAGCCCTTTGGCTTTGAGGGCCGCCGCCGGATGCAGCAGGCGGAAAGCGGCATTGCCGAGCTGAAGGATAAGGTGGACTCTCTGGTCATTATCCCCAACGAGCGGCTGAAGCACGCCACGGATCAGAAGATCACCTTTGCCAACGCCTTTGAGATCGCCGACGATGTGCTGCGTCAGGCAGTGCAGTCCATTTCCGACCTGATTCGCGACACCGGCTTCATCAATCTGGACTTTGCCG
>ENA-UPWM01000690-UPWM01000690.1-human-gut-metagenome-genome-assembly--contig:-NODE-690-length-14997-cov-10.087198_pt1 | contig 14997 bp, 10 predicted proteins | sample MGYA00250051_ERZ773379 | MGnify/ENA primary metagenome ERZ773379 (study PRJEB29103, sample SAMN06112020) | human gut metagenome | biome: human gut; feature: ankylosing spondylitis patient; material...
TCCGTGGTGGGGCCGAAGCTGAATCCAAGCTTTTACGAAGCAATCGGAGGAGTATGATGAAAGCGAAGCGAATTGTAGTCAAGGTGGGAACCTCCACTCTGACCTATGACAGCGGAAGGCTGAATATCCGCAGAATCGACCACTTGTGCAAGGTGTTGAGCGATTTGCAGAATTCCGGCCGGGAGGTGATCCTGGTCAGCTCCGGCGCCATCGGCGTAGGAGTAGGAAAGCTGGGTCTGAAGCAGAGGCCGAAAGAGACTAGGAAAAAGCAGGCGGTGGCGGCGGTAGGCCAGTGCGAGCTGATGTTTATCTATGACAAGCTGTTCGGAGAATACAACCGTACCGTGGCCCAGATTCTTCTGACCAGGGACGTGGTGGAGCATGACCACAGCAAACAAAACGTGGTCAACACCTTTGAGGCCCTGATGGAAATAGGGATCATCCCGGTAGTTAATGAGAACGACACCGTAGCCATCGACGAGCTGGACGGCCAGAATTTCGGGGATAACGACACCCTTTCCGCTATTGTGGCGGATATCGTGGAGGCGGATCTGCTGGTGATCCTGACGGATATCGACGGCCTGTATGAGGAGGATCCCCGGAAAAACCCGGACGCTAAGCGGATTCCGGTGGTCAGGCATATTGACGAGCATATTCGGGAAATCGCCGGGGGCAGCGGTTCCAACCGGGGTACCGGCGGTATGAGTACGAAGATCACGGCGGCGGTGGTGGCTACCGAGGCGGGTATCGACTGCTGCGTTATCAACGGGAAAAATCCGGAGCTGCTATATGATTTGCTGGAAGGCCGAGAGATCGGAACCCGGTTTGTGGCAAAGAAAAAAGGATAAGAAACCACTAAGCCAAAGGAGGAACTGACAATGACCGCAATGGAACAAATGGGAAAGCGGGCCAAGGAGGCCGCCGCCGTTCTGGCGGTAGCGGGCCGGAAGAAAAACGACGCTCTTCTGGCGATCGCTCAGGCGCTGTTAAGCCACAGTGATGAGATTTTAAAGGAGAACCAAAAGGATCTGGAGAATGGAAAGAACGCTGGACTGACCCCATCCCTGCTAGACCGGCTGGCCCTGTCCCAGGAGCGGATCGCCGCGATGGCAGAGGGGGTGCGCCAGGTAGCGGCAATGCCGGACCCCATCGGAACGGTGCTTTCCGGCGGCGTGCGGCCCAACGGCTTAGAGATCACTAAGGTCCGGGTACCTCTGGGCGTTATCGGTATTATTTTTGAGGCTCGTCCCAATGTGACGTCAGATGCGGCGGCCCTTTGCCTGAAGGCGGGAAACGCGGTGATTTTAAGAGGCGGCAAAGAGGCGATCCATTCCAATCTGGCGATTGCCGGCGTTATGCGGGAGGCCGTGGCCCAGGCCGGGCTGCCCAGAGACAGCGTCCAGCTGGTAGAGGATACATCCCGGCAGTCATCGGTGGAGCTGATGGAGCTGACAGAGTATTTAGACGTGCTGATTCCCCGGGGAGGGGCCGGATTGATCAAAACCGTGGTGGAGAAATCCAAGGTGCCGGTAATTGAAACCGGCGTGGGCAACTGCCACGTTTATATCGACAGCGACGCCGATCTGGAAATGGCGGCGTCTGTGGTATACAACGCCAAGACCTCCCGCCCGTCGGTGTGCAATGCTCTCGAGCCTATTTTTTTCCATGAGGCGGTTGCCGAAAGATTCCTGCCTCTGGTGAAGAAAAAGCTGGATGAAAAAAAAGTGGAACTTCACGGGGACGAAAAGACCCGCGGGATCCTGGGCAGCTGTGTGATTCCCGCCGCTGAGGAGGACTGGGTAAAGGAGTATCTGGATTATAAGCTGGCGGTGAGGGTGGTGCCCTCTATGGAGGAGGCGCTGCGCCATATCGCGCGATATTCCAGCGGCCACAGCGAATGTATCATCACGGAAAACTACCAAAAGGCCAGGGGATTTACCAGCCGTGTGGACGCGGCTGCGGTTTATGTGAACGCTTCCACCCGGTTTACCGACGGCGGTGAGTTCGGCCTTGGCGCCGAGATCGGCATTTCCACTCAAAAGCTCCACGGCAGAGGGCCTATGGGTTTGAACGAGCTGACCTCCATGAAGTTTATTGTGCTGGGCAGCGGGCAGATTCGGTAAAACGCGACGCCCTGGCTAAACATTGCTGTGGCTTCCGATCACAGTCCCCGGATTCAGCACGGAATTACATCCTACTTCCACAAAATCACCTAACATTGCACCAAACTTCTTCAAGCCTGTCTCGATTTCTTCCCCGGTTGTCTTATCCTTTACTACTACAAGTGTCTTGTCTGATTTCACATTTGAGGTAATAGAACCTGCACCCATATGGGATTTGTATCCCAGAATAGAATCTCCTACATAATTATAGTGTGGCACCTGTACAGAATTGAAAATAATATCGTTTTTCAACTCGGTAGAGTTTCCGACAACAGAACCTTTTCCGACAATGGCACTTCCTCTTACAAATGCACAATGGCGTATCTCTGCCTCCTCATCAATGATGAGCGGTCCATTTAAGCAGGCAGTCGGTGCAACCTTTGCACTTTTGGCAACCCAGATATCTTCGCCGCGTTTTTCAAACTTTTCAGGATCTAATGTCGGTCCTAATTTTTTGATAAATTCACTGATTCCTTTTAATGCTTCCCACGGATAAGTAAACTGCTCTAAATATTCTTTCGCAATTGTCTCATTCAGATCATACAAATTACTGATTTTTGCGTTTTCCATTTTTTCTTCCTTCCTGTCTGAAAACTTCCATAAATATTTCACACATTCATCATTCCGTATCTTTATTCTTCCAACACTTCATGATTGCCTGCGCCTTTTCATTATAAACACATAAAACTGATTATTCAAGAAAAAAGAGCCACAGACTTTGCTGTGACTCTCTCTCATTCTTACTGTTCACACATACCTCGTTCCAGTAACTTATCGTTCTTTATTATTTCTGTTCTCTTAATGTGAACTGTCTTACAAGGTTATCAAGTGTTTCAGCCTGTGCTGACAATTCTTCACTGGTAGCAGAAGTTTCCTGTGCCATAGCGGAGTTGGACTGAACAACTTCGGAAATCTGGTTGACTCCCTGCTCTGCCTGCTCCATAGCCGTTGCCTGAGACTGTGAGTTCTCACTTAAGGACTTGGATGTATCTGCGATATCATTAATTCCTTTGATAACTTCGTCTAATGTCTCTGAAACCAAAGCAACCGCTTTATTTCCTTCTTCTACATCATGGATAGAACCCTCGATCAGTTCTCTTGTGGAAACTGCCGAAGCCGCACTCTGTTCTGCAAGTTTACGGATCTGGTCAGCAACAACTGCAAATCCCTTTCCTGCCTCACCTGCACGTGCTGCCTCGATGGAAGCATTCAAAGATAACAGGTTTGTCTGGCTTGCGATATCCTCCAGTTCGGAAATGATATTCTCAATCTTCATGGAAGACTCGCTGATACGCTGCATAGCCTCCACCATTGCGTGCATCTGCTCACGGCTGTGATCCGCATCATCTGCATATTTTCTTGCATCAGCATGAGACTTTTGAAGATTCTCTGCTGTGTGTTCTACATTGGCGGTGATATCAGCAATGGTCGCCTGAAGTTCTTCGACTGCTCCGGCCTGTTCCGTAGCACCTTCTGCCAGGGACTGTGCAGCCTCTGCCATATTGCCGGAACCTAAGGATACCTGTTCTGCTGTCTCCTCTACCTGACGGAGAGATTCATCAATCTTACGGTTCATGTTGCGTATTCCGACAAGAAGATCATTGAATTTTCCGGTGTATCTTTCTTCATGTTCTGTTGCGACAGCAAAATTACCATCTGCCATCTCATTTAAGAGTTTTCCGCTGTCAGAGATGATCACATTCAGGTTATCTGCCATCTTTCTTGCCGTTTCGATCATTTCTGCAACCTCGTCTTTCGCATCATGCTCCGGGAACTCACTGTCAAGATCTCCTTCCGCAAATGTTTTCAGACGTTCTGAAATCTGCTGTAATGGCTTTGCGATTCCATCTGCGATCTGGTTTCCATATCTTCTGCCACTCAAAATGGAAAGAATGATCACTGCGATCATAATGATCACAGCAATAATCTCCATCACTGCCAAAACTGATTCTATCTGATCCCCCTTCTGGACATAGATGTTCATCAGATTCTTCAGATCATTGTAAACTACCTGATATGCAGGTCCAAGTTCGTCTGCTTCACGTCTCTGGACTTTTTTACTGATTTCCTGATCTGTGGTTGAACCCTCCTCGATCAGTTGATCTGAAAGATCCCAATATCCGTCAAGATCTTTGACAATCTGATTATAAGCATCTTTTCCAGCCTGTGTCACCATGCTGCTTTCAATGTCGTCAAGATACTGCTGGAATGAATCTTTTCTCGTATAATACGTATCCTTGGCATCACTGATAATATCTTCATCCATATATCCCACTGCCGCACGAACCTCGCTGCGCGCACCTGAGAATGCTGTCATCGCCTTCCCAATATCTCCCTGAGAGAATCCATAATTGTTCAGCGCATTATTATACATTCTTGTCATAACCAGCAATGCAATAATGCCAACGATTGCAGAGATACTTGCAATAAAAATAACCTGCAGGTAACTCTTAGACAGCTTTTCGCGAATTTTTAAATCCTGGCCCTTTTTCATCCTCATGTCTCCTTCGTATTTATTTTTGTACGCACATATCTCAATGTACCGTACCACTGTATATAAGCATAACCCTGTACCCGACAAAAATCAATAAATTTTGTCAATTTTTTTACATTTTATTTACGCTTCAAACATAGTTTGTTTTTCCTGATTCTGTGCGCTTTCAGCTGGCTTTGCATTTTCCAACACCACGTTTTCTCCCGGATTATCAAAATCAAAACTGATTCTGTCATCCTCAAATTTCAGGCAGGTATCAAACATATTCCCCGCTTTTGACGTAAATCCGGTTATTTTTTTCTTCGTCTTTCCGGTCTCAAAAAGTTCCTGCATAACGGCTTCCTCTAACTCCACCTTTGCCACCGTATGTGCCACTTTAAATCCACATTCACACTCGTAATACCACTGGGATTTTTTCATAAAGTGTCCACATTTTGGACATTTTAAGGTCGTGTCTACCGGCTTTGGTTTCTCCGGAAAATCGAACGTCACCTGTCCCTCCGGCGTAAGCTTCAACGGTGCGTCAAACATCATGCCGGTCTTTGCGATAAACCCTTTGATGACTTCCGTTCTGCCACGGAGCAGCAGTTCCTTCACCTGCGCCTCCTTTAACTTCACACCTGCGATTGTTCCGATCGCAAATCTGCAGCTTTCCGGATTATCTTTGGAATAATTGGCACATCCATAGCCAAACGGCGTCTGGATGATCTCACCTCCACAGAGTGGGCAGACTGCATCCTTCACTTTTACAGGCTCAAGATCCGTGAAATCGAATTTTAACCCGGTCACTTTTCCGGCTTCATCCCGGCTCAACACCACGCGCGCATCAAATTTTTTTCCGGTTTTCGACTTAAATCCACGGATCGTCCCGGTTCTTCCATTTATCAAAAGTTCTCTGACCTGTGATTCTGTCAGTGATTTCTCTGCCATTTTCCCAATGGAGAAGCGGCAGCTTTCCGGATTCTCTTTGGAATAGTTTGCACATCCAAACCCAAACGGTGTCTGGACGATTTCTCCTCCACAGAGCGGACAGACAACATCTTTTACTTTTTTTGCTTCCACATGTTCAAAATCAAATTTTATAACCGCTTTACCGTTTTCATCTTTTTCCAGACAGAGACAGGCATCAAATTTTTTTCCGTTTTTTGACTTAAATCTGCGGATTGTTCCGGTTCTTCCATTCGTAATGAGTTCTGTGAGCTGTGACACATTCAGACTTTTCTCTGCAATTTTTCCGACAGAGAAATCACAACTGTCCTCTTCCTCCCGGTCAAAATGAATACACCGGAACCCGTAGGCTGTCGTCACAATGTCACCGCCGCAGGACGGGCATTTGATTCCTTCCACCACCTGTGGTTCATTTGCCGAAAAATCAAAACTGATATTGATTTTTCCCTCCTCATCCTTCTGCAAAACAAGTGACGCCGGGAATTTCTTCTTCGATTTGGAGACAAAGCCATCCAGAACATCTGTTCTTCCTTTTGTAATCAAATCCCGGAACTCCTCCTCCGAAAGATCACGCCCTGCAATCGTTCCGATGGAAAAGCCACAGCCGGTGCCGTCTTTTTTATAATTGCTGCACCCATAGCCAAACGGTGTCGTCACAAGCTCCGCACCGCAGACCGGGCAGGCAATTCCCAGCTTTTTCTTTGCCACAATGCCTCTTGCGCCCTTTCCGGTCAACGGCTGGATCTGTGCCACAAGCTGTGACGTCAGATTCCGTTCCACCATGTTTAATGTCTCTTTTCGGATGAAATCCTCAAGTTTTTCCCGGTAATCTTCCATGATCACCGTTCCGCGCGTGATACCGTCAAGTCCTTTTTCCCACGAAGCGGTCATTTTCGGATTCAAAAGTGCCGGGACGGTCATATTTACGACTTCATAAACCATCTCGCCCAGCACCTCCGGCGACAGGATCTGTGATTTTTTATTCAAGTGCAGATAACCGATGCGCACCAGTTTTTTGATGATCTCTGCGCGGGTGGCAGAAGTCCCAATTCCGGAGCCTTTGATCTGTGCACGCAGTTCTTCATCCTCGATCAGTTGTCCGGCATTTTCCATCGCAAGCACCATCGAACCGGAAGTATAGCGTTTCGGCGGTTTCGTGCTTCCCTCTTTCAAAGAATAACCATTGACTGACAATTCCTGCCCCTTCGTCAACTGATCTGCCAGTTCTAAAAGTCCCGGACTATCCGTCTCCTCGTTCTCATCCTTGCTGCCTTCTTTTTCTTCTTCCTGTTTTCTCCCTGCAATCTCTAAAAATCCCGGCGTCTTTAATGCTTTTGCACCGGCAAAAAGTTTTTCCTCTCCGACAGCCACCACAAGTTTTACCGTCTGATATTCTGCTGCCGGATAAAAAATACTTAAGAAACGTCGGACGATCAGATCATACACACTTCTCTGCAGTTCATTTAAAGAACGCAGCTCTGTGAGCTGTCCGGTCGGAATGATCGCATAGTGATCGGTGATCTTCGAGTCATCCGTATATTGGGTCTTCGCAATGTTGTAATGAAGTCCCTCCTTCATGATACGCTCCACATACCCCTGCACCGGTTCATAGCCTTTCAGTCTGCTGATATTTTTTCCGATTTCTTTTGCCACTGCCGTTGAGAGAACACGCGCATCCGTTCTCGGATAAGTAGTCAGTTTTTTCTCATAGAGATCCTGTGCCACCTGCAATGTCTCATCCGGACTGATCTTAAAGCGCTTCGAACACTCGGCCTGCAGTTCTGCAAGGTTAAAAAGAAGTGGTGCCTTTTTCCGCGAAGTTCCACGCTCAATAGATTCCACAACCGCTGTTTTCCCGGAAAGTTCTGCAATTAAGTTTTCCGCAGACTCCTGCTTTTTAAATCCGTTTTCCTTATATAATAATGGTGATCCAAAATATTCAGAACCCTCTACCGCTTTCCACTCCGCTTCGATGTCCGCATCTGTAAAGCTTCCGATCACACGGTAAAATGGCGTTTCCACAAAATTGCGGATCTCACGCTCTCTTATCACGACCATACCGAGCACGCAGGTCATGACACGTCCGACTGCAATTGCAGTATAGCTTCTCGTCCCTGCCGCATCATTTAAAAGATTTCCATATTTCACAGACATCGCGCGGGAAAAATTGATTCCCATCGCGTAATCCTCAATGGTCCGCATAATGCCGGATTTTCCGAGGTTCGCGTAATCCGACATCGGTTTTGCCTCCCGGATGCCCCGCTTGATCTCCTCTTCTGTCTGGGAATCGATCCAGACGCGCAGCTCTTTCATCCCCTCGCGGACACCGCCGTACATACGGATGTTTTCCTCAATGGTCTGTCCTTCTTTTCCGGCATCCCCTGCCCAGTAGACGGTATCGATATCCTCGCGGTGCAGCATTTTGTGTACCACGTCATACTGTCTGCTGACTGCCGGGATCACATCATATTTGTAATCTTTCGGAAGAAAAGGAAGATCCTCTAACTTCCATTTTTTATACTTTTCATCATATACCTCCGGGTAGACCATCTCCACAAGATGACCGACACACCAGGTAATGACGTAATCACTATTTTCTATGTATCCGTCATTTCTGCCTGATACACCAAGAATCCGTGCGAACTCCTGCGCAACACTTGGTTTCTCCGTTATAATTAATGACTTTGCCAAAAAAATTCCTCCAACTTCTGTAATTCTTACTTCTTTCCTAAATAAGAAGTTTTATAATTCATTCATATCGACCAGAATATATCTGGTATCCTCTTCTGCAAGCTGTCTGATCTCTTCTGAAAAACCTTTTGCTGAAAACAGAAAGAAATACTTTGCATCAATTTTTGCCTGCTTCATACTCTTTAACAATTCTTCTTTCATCTCCATGGTAAATTCCGGCTGATTCCAGTTACAGTATCCGACAATATTCTCCCGCACAGAGTTCTGTGCAATAATGTCGATATTTCCTTCTTTTCCAATCCATGTTCCCATCTTACTGATCTTCATTGGCAGTTTTCCAATCAGATTCAAAAGTCCTACATATTCCATGCATACTTCCTTGAAATAGCGTTCCAGATATTCGTCGATTCCCGATGTGATATACGCATCGTAGAACTGTTCCGGACTCATCATATAAAGTTCGGAAAGATGTGGATACACAAAACGGAACCAGAAATTCACATAATTATCCTTAATACGATAGACACCTTTTTTCGTGTTTTCCCATCCACCTGTCTCAAAAGAGGTCTCCTTTTCCACAATATGGAAGGTTCCGAGATTCTTCATGTACACACTGATTTTTGCACGTGGATAACCAGTTTTTAAATGAAGTTCATTTAACTTATCATAACCGCTTGCAATATAATAAAGAATCGTCTCATACACAGACAGTTCCCGCAGTTCTGCCGCGATCAGCTGCTCTGCCGCCCGGTGCATATAACCATTCCGATTTAAAATATTTCTGCATATATTGGTTTTCAGATCCACGCGCTGATCCCAGTGGTTGATATAGCCTGCAACGCCGCCGATAACACCGTAAGTTCTGATACAGTCACTGACCTGATACTGTGGAAATGCACGTACCACCTCTAAGAAATTCAAAGGATTAATCTTAATCTTTCCATCGATTCTTTCGCTCTGCTCACCGAGTGTTGCAGGCATCTCCTGTTCCACCCATGCAACCGAAGAACTGCACAAAAGGATCAACACCGGTCCCGGATAAAGACGTTTCATTCTTAATTTTTCAATGCTCTCCATAAAAGAGGCATCTTTTTTTGCAATCAATTGAAATTCATCAATCACAACCACAAGTTTTGACGCATCTCCACTTTTGATCCGGTTAAAAAATTCGTCATAGCTGTGCTTTGTAATATTCGCCGAAAACTTCGGCCGGATTTCTGCCTCCATCTGATTTCTCTGTTCCTGTTCCGATGCCTGTCTGCTGCGATAATAAAAGTACTTCTTATTTGAAAGAAACGCCTTCAATAACTGTTCTTTCTCAGAATCTGTCCGTCCATACAACACATAGAGCTGATTTCCACTCTTCTCATAAATTGTCTCAAGCTCTTTTAAAATGGATGTCTTCGCTACCATAAGAAACCTCCCATTTCTATCTGTTTGTTCGTTACCCTCAATATAGTAAAAATTATATCATTTTTTAACTTTTACGACAACCCGGTTCTTGCCATATAAAAAGATACATAAGAAATGACCGGAACAGCATTTTACTGTTCCGGTCATTTCTTTACAGTCCACACATCTGTGATACGGACTTTTTAAATCGCTATGATGTTCTTTCTTATTTCTTTGTGATGTAACCCTGTGCTTTTAACAGCTCTGCGCAGAGCACTGCACCACCTGCTGCACCTCTGACAGTATTGTGGGATAAACCGACAAACTTCCAGTCATAAACGGTGTCCTCTCTCAGACGTCCGACAGAGATTCCCATACCGTTCTCGAAGTTGACATCCAAGGAAATCTGTGGTCTGTTGTCCTCCTCTAAATACTGGATGAACTGCTTTGGAGCACTTGGAAGATTTAATTCCTGTGGAACTCCACTGTAGTTTCTCAATGCTTCGATCAGCTGTTCTTTGGTTGGTTTCTTTTTGAATTTTACAAATACGGCTGCGGTATGTCCATTTAATACCGGAACACGGATACACTGGCATGTGATAACCGGAGATGTTGCCGGAACAATCTCTTTCTTCTCATCATCAATGTGTCCCCAGATCCGAAGCGGCTCTTTCTCGGATTTTTCTTCCTCACCACCGATGTATGGAATGATATTTCCAACCATTTCCGGCCAGTCTTTGAACGTTTTTCCTGCTCCGGAAATTGCCTGATAAGTAGTTGCCACTACTTCGTATGGCTCAAACTCTTTCCATGCGGTGAGAACAGGTGCATAAGACTGGATGGAGCAGTTTGGTTTTACAGCAACGAAACCGCGCTTTGTGCCAAGTCTTTCTCTCTGATATCTGATCACTTCCATATGTTCCGGATTGATCTCCGGTACGACCATCGGCACATCCGGTGTCCATCTGTGTGCACTGTTGTTGGATACAACCGGTGTCTCTGTCTTAGCGTATTCTTCCTCGATCTTTTTGATCTCTTCTTTTGTCATGTCCACTGCGGAGAAAACAAAATCTACTTCTGCCGCAACTTTTTCTACTTCGTTGACGTTCATGACAACAATCTTTTTTACTGCTTCCGGCATTGGAGTATCCATTTTCCAACGATCACCAACTGCCTCTTCATATGTCTTACCGGCACTTCTTGGGCTGGCTGCAATCGTTGTCACCTCAAACCATGGATGATTCTCCAACAGAGAGATAAATCTCTGTCCTACCATACCTGTTCCACCAAGAATACCTACTTTTAACTTTTCACTCATTGCCTAATCTCCTCGTCTTTCCCTGTTCGTTCGAAGAACCGTCCCCTGTTACCCTGGCTCTTTTCATTCATGACAATCGAATATCCGCAGACCGTGCATTCCATTGTTTGTCCGTCCATCGCGAACAGCTGTCGTTATAGTGAATATATTATGCTATTTTTCTCAAAAAAGCAATGGTCTATTTTGTAAAAAAATGTCATCTTTCCGGGTATTCTTTGTGCATTTTTTACAATAACGTTTTACCGTGTTAAAGTTTCCTTTTTCCAATCCTCTGCCAGATATGCCTTTTCAGCCTTGATCACTTTCTCCATGGCTGCCTTTCCGGGTGCCCCGATCGTCAGACGGTTATTCACACATGTCTCCATGGAAATCTCCTCGTATATATCTTCCTCAAATACCGGACAGATTGCCTTTAGCTCGTCTAAACTCATATCGTCGATCGCAATTCCGCGTTCAATGCAATAGAGAACGATTTTACCTATAATGCCGTGCGCATCGCGGAATGGAACACCATGTTTTACCAGATAGTCTGCCGCGTCAGTTGCATTGGTAAATCCGTTGTTTGCGGACAGACGCATTTTACCCTTATTAAACTTCATGGTTGCGAGCATTCCGGTAAATAACGCAATACAGCCTTTGACGGTATCCATAGCGTCAAAAGACAACTCTTTGTCCTCCTGCATGTCTTTGTTGTAGGCAAGCGGGATTCCCTTCATCGTGGTAAGCAATGACATTAAAGCTCCGTAAACACGTCCGGTCTTGCCGCGCACAAGCTCTGCAATATCCGGGTTCTTTTTCTGCGGCATAATACTGCTTCCGGTACTGTAAGCATCGTCAATCTCGACAAACTGATATTCATTGGAGTTCCAGATAATGATCTCCTCGGAAAATCTGCTCAGATGCATCATGATGGTTGCGCATGCAGATAAAAATTCGATCAGATAATCACGGTCAGACACACCATCCATACTGTTTAATGTCGGTCCATAAAAGCCTAACAGTTCTGCAGTATATTCACGGTCCAAAGGATAGGTTGTTCCTGCTAATGCACCGGAACCGAGCGGACAGTAATTCATTCTCTCATAAATATCGTGCAGTCTCAGACGATCGCGCTTGAACATCTCAAAATAAGCTCCCATATGGTGCGCCAGTGTGATTGGCTGAGCCTTCTGCAGATGGGTAAATCCCGGCATGATCGTCTCGGTATTTGCCTCCATGATCTTAAGTATCGTCTCTAATAATTCTTTTAAAAGATCATCTGTATGTAACAGTTCGTCTCTTGTATACAATCTCATATCCAGTGCGACCTGATCGTTACGGCTTCTTCCGGTATGCAGTTTCTTTCCGGTATCTCCGAGGCGGTCGATCAGATTTGCCTCCACAAAACTGTGGATATCCTCGTATTCGGATGTGATCTCTAACTTGCCACTCTCTACTTCCTCACGGATCTCTTTTAATGTGCGGACTATATCGTCTCTCTCCTGCTCCGTCAGTATGCCCTGTTTTGCAAGCATTGTCACATGCGCAATACTGCCTTCAATATCCTGTTTATAAAACTTCTGATCAAATGTAATGGACGCATTAAAATTATAGACAAGCTGATCTGTCTCCTTCGTAAAACGTCCTCCCCATAACTGTGCCATGGTGTTTTCCTCCTTTATTTCGTCCTCTTATTGATTCTTCAGGGCAATCTCCCTATCTCTCTGGTTTTTTGAAAAAACACATCCGCAATAATACTGCCGGTACATGCCGTACTGCTCGGATAATTCCACAGAACGCTTGTATCCATTCTTCTTCTTAAAATCAGAATTCAAATATGCAATGCCGTATTCTTCCGCCAGGGCATCTCCGATCTCATTGAGCTTTTCTGCATTTTTTAACGGACTGATGGATAAAGTCGTTGTAAAATAATCCATCTGCATTTTCTTTGCAAGCTCTGCCGCCTCCCGCAGTCTTAATTCATAACACAGGAAACAGCGTTCACCGCCCTCCGGGCAGTCCTCAAGTCCTTTTGCCATCTCATAAAAACGCTCTTTCTCATACGCACCCTCCACAAAGTGGATCGGATATTTCACCGGAAGTTTTTCAATAAACTTCTGCTGCTCTGCCACCCGCTTACGGTACTCCTCCTCCGGATAAATATTCGGATTATAATAAAAAACTGTTATTTTAAAATAATTTGAAAGATATTCCAGACAATAGGAACTGCACGGTGCACAGCAACTGTGTAAAAGCAGCGTCGGCACACGGTTTTCGCGCTCGTTTTTTTCAATGGTCTGTTCTAATATTTTTTGATAGTTTACTTTGTTCATATTAGCGAATTTCACCTTAAAGTGCAAGCCAAAAGCTGTTTTGCCTTCTCCTCCCATGTATATTTTTGTTTAAATTCCACGTAAGCATTGTTCTGGATATCTCTGCACAGCGCATGGTTTGTAAGAAGTTCCGCCGCATAATCCGACAAAGTCCTGATGTCCTTCAGTGAATACATGCAAACCTGCTCCCCGTCTTTTAAAATCCGTTTCAGATACGGATTCTGATCTGTCAGAACAGTGCAATGATTCGCCATACCTGCAAAAATGCGGTCATGTGCCCCATGATTGAAAAACGGTGACACATTTAACAGCACATCCGCATGGGCAATTTTCTCAAACGACAGTCCAAACACCACCGCTTTTTCCCTCGTCACATAAGTTTCGTTGCAGCTTTCATACTTTTCCCAGCCCTCGCCGACTAAGCGCACCGGGATTTTTGCTCTCACCAGTTCATCCACCGCCGCTTTCCGGAAATAATCTCTGATATAAGCGTCCACGGAATACATCGCGTTCATAAAAAGTGAAAACTTATCATCCGGCAAATCCTCGCCGTGCGTCTTTAAAAGCTGCCCAAATCCCTCCTCCATCGGAAGGATTGGGTCTTCGATGCGCATTTCGATCAGCTCTTTCATATAGGACCGCAGCGGTTCCGGGGACAGATCGACCATCTCGTAAATTTTGTCCGGTCTGTCATACGTTCCCATGAAAAGAACGGTGTCTGTCTCCGTCTTTTTGCCTCCTGTCACTGCCTCCGTAGCCCCAAGCGGCATGGTAAGTGTTTTCTTTACTCTCGGATAGTATCGTTTTACATATGCCTCCTGCGCCTCATCCAGAAAAATTCCATTCAGATTTTTCAGGTCAGCATTCAGACAGTTATAATGAAATAACGGATGATCTAAAATATAATCAAAGAATGGGCCATCCAGTTTATCAAGCACCGGTGTTCCGTCCTCCTCCACCATCCTTGTGATCGTGGAATTAAAATCTAAAAGCAGACGGTATTTCTGCCCGTAAAGCGGTTGAAACACCGCATCCAGATCATCGTGTTCATCAAATTCACACACCTGCACATCAAAACCAAGATCCTCAAAGGCATCTGCCATCTGGTTTGCAAAAAAACTGCTCGACTGATAACAGATCTCTCTCGAACTAAATACAATGATTTTTTCTTTTTCCGACATAACATTGATTCCTTTTTCAGAAAAAGACTGCCGCCGGGAAATTGTTTCCACTGTGCAGCAGCCTTCTGTTTTCTACTCTCTGATAAATTTTAAAGATAAAATTCCAACTACATAAACCAGTGCGCATAACACCATAAAAACCAGTTTTCCGCAGATCGCACCAGCTATGATCTGTACCAGCACAACCAGACCATGCAGCCAGATTGGAACATCGTGCAGACAAACCGCGATTCCTGCCTCTAACACAATGATGAGACACACCGGAACCACCGGAATCTTAAGTGCAAGAATGCTCACCAGAATTGCTGCAAGAGCAACCACGATCACTCCAAAAAGGAGTAGATACTGTTTATTATCCTCATAAAAAGCAAGTACCGGATTCTGCTGTCTGTGTCTGAACTTCTTCTTGGACTTCTTCGCATTCGTGAGATCGGAAGAGCGTCGTGTAGGGAAAGAGTGTAGATCTCGGTGGTCGCCGTATCATTAAAAAAAAAAAAAA
>ENA-UPWM01000691-UPWM01000691.1-human-gut-metagenome-genome-assembly--contig:-NODE-691-length-14967-cov-13.972465_pt1 | contig 14967 bp, 16 predicted proteins | sample MGYA00250051_ERZ773379 | MGnify/ENA primary metagenome ERZ773379 (study PRJEB29103, sample SAMN06112020) | human gut metagenome | biome: human gut; feature: ankylosing spondylitis patient; material...
TACAACGAAGGAAACCAGAGAGGTGCTTGACGCCCTGAAAGAGGGTAAGATTGATATACCATTACGAGGCATTATCATCCGGCGGCTCTCGGGCCGCCGGACGAAATACACTTCAGATTCTAGGGGTTACTGATTAGACACCAAGCTTACCGGCTGCGTCGGTAATGCCCATAACGCCGTCGTTGAAGCCGATCTTGGCAGGAGCGGTGCCCAGGGTGTAGACGACAGAAGCCATGCCCAGAGTGCGCATGACCTTGTTGCCGAAGGTCATGTCGTCAGAAGAGACGACAACATCGCTGCCGTTCTTCACAGTGTAGATGTTCTTTGCGAGCTCGCCGTCGTCGCCGAAGATCTTCTGGCCGTCGTCGCCGCCCCAGTTGCCGCCGAACATAACACCCAGGGTGCTCTTAACGGTATTCTGGAAGAAGGAGTTGCTGACCAGGGTGATCAGGTTGGTGTTGAACTTCTTGACGTTAGCAGCGTTCCAGACAGGAGCGGTGGTGTCAGCCAGGATGGAGAACAGGTCAGCGCCGCCGTAGACGACCTCAGAGTTAACAGCAGTAAAGTTTGCAGGCATCATCATAATGAATTACTCCCTTCAAATGATTGAAAAACAAATTTAGTCGGCTCAGTTTCCGGATGCGCATCCAGCCAAAAAGCCATTTATGTAACTGCGTGCGCACGCAGCTGCAACGAATTAGTAGGTGATGGACTCGCCATCCTCCTCGTCCTCCACCACTTTGGCGGCAGAGACGGGGGCGGGCTTCTCCGTGCGCTTCTTATCACGGAAGATGCCCTGCTGCAGGCTCCAGAGCTCGTAGTATTTGCCCTGCTTTTCCAGCAGCTCTTCGTGGGTGCCGCGCTCTACGATCTCGCCGTGGTCCATGACCAGAATGAGGTCACAATCACGGATGGTGGAGAGGCGGTGGGCGACGATCAGCATCGAGCGGTCTGCCAGCTGGTTGTAGATCATATCAAAGATGGTATTCTCTGTGCCAAAGTCCAGACTGCTGGTGGATTCGTCCAGGATATAGAGGTTCGCATCCTTCAGGAAGGCGCGGGCCAGTGCAAGGCGCTGCTTCTCACCGCCTGAGAGGCCGTTGCCGGCTTCTTCCAGATAGGTGTTGTACTGCAGCGGCAGCTTGCGGATGAACTCGTGGGCATCTGCCTTCTTGGCAGCGGCCTTGACCTCATCGAGGCTGGCTTCCGGTCGGGAAATGCGGATGTTGTCGTAGATGGTCTTGCTGAACAGCTCGACGTTCTGGGGGACGTATGCAATCGCACGGCGGACGGAGCTGTTGCTGTACTCGTCCAGATCGACGCCGCCTACGCTGATGGTACCGCTTTCCGGCTCATAATACTTGAGCAGGAGCTTGGTGATGGTGGATTTGCCGCTGCCGCTGCTGCCCACGAGGGCCACCTTCTTGCCGTAGGGGATGGTGAAGGAGACGTGGCTCAGGGCCGGGGAACGGCTGCCGTAGCGGAAGGAGACATCCTTGAACTCAATGTCACCGTCGATTTTTTCCATCTCGGTGTATTCGCGGGTCTCGTCCTGCTCGGACTCGTAATCCATGATCTCGGTCAGACGCTTGATGGAGATCTGGGCCTGCTGGATGGACATCTGCAGGCCGACCAGCTCGCTGACCGGGTTCGTAAAGTAAGAGGAAAGGGTGCTGAAGGCCATATAGCCGCCCAGCGTCATCTCACCGTTCAGCACCTGCATGATGCCCACATAAGAGGTGACCATGCCGAGGATGGTGGTGATGAGGGTGGAGATCAGGGACTGCACCGTGCTGATCTTGCTGGAGCGCAGGCTGATCTTCAGGCTCTTGATGTATTCCCGCTCCAGAGCTTCCAGCTCACGGTCCTCTTCGGCGTTGCACTTGACGGTCTCGATGCCCCGGAGGCTCTCGATCATCTGGCTGTTGAGGATAGCAGACTGCTGCATGGTCTCTTCGTTGATCCGCTTGAAGGGCTGCTTGAAGATGAACACCAGCAGGATGCTCAGCAGGGTGGTGAAGATCGAAATGGAGAAGAGGGTGGCATTCATCCGGAAGAGGATGACGCCGGTGTAACACAGATTATCAGGAACTTATACGAGGAGAATTTCACAGACAAAAAGATGTGAAACAGACAGATTCGTTAGTAAAATTAGTAGAGTACATAGATGCGCATGACAAAGCCAAGGTTGTAATTCAGGATGATTACCATAATCTTCCACGACGCACGAAAAAGCAGAAAAAATATTATAAACAGGCAGAGCGAAAAGTGAAGCGAGAGGCTGTGAAAAGAATGGACACACTGTTTGCCATGTTGGAAAGACAAAATCCAAGCTTAAAAAATGTTTCGATATATGAAAGGAGCAGCGTATGTTAAAATTGTTAGTTTACCTTATGTTTTTTCCTATTATTATTGCATTTAAAATGATGGGCTGGATTGTAAAAGGAATTTTGGGAATCTTTAAAATGATTGGCGTAGCGGATTTCTTCTGGAAATTATAATGTATATTAACGTTGCTATCCGCGTGTTTTGGAAGTAAAATTATGGAATAAGCAAGATGAATTTTAGAAAAAGAAGGTAGGCAACATGTTTTTTATGATGGGAATCACGGACGGAAGAAAGGATTTTGACTTTCACCAACAGATCATTTGTGATATTTGTGGAAAGTATGGAAGATTTCAGGCTTCTATGACGTATACAGTATTATCTTTATTCTTTATTCCGTGTTTTAAATGGAATAAGCATTATTATGTGCAGACGAGTTGCTGTAATACGGTGTACGAATTGGATGCGGAAGTAGGAAAAAGAATTGCAGCAGGCGAAGATGTGGAAATTCTGCCACAGCATTTAAGAAGGATGAATCAGCAAGGGTACGGATATAGCATGAAACGCTGCAGAAATTGTGGATTTTCCACAACGGAAGATTTTGAATATTGCCCGAAATGCGGTACAAGATTAAGTGAATAATAATTAAACACAGAAAAATATTTGGCAGTTCAAATAATTAGAAAGCAGAAGATATGTTAGGAAATAAAAAAGGAAAGATGATATGCGGATATGTACCGGATTATGTACTCTTTGATTTGGAGACGACAGGGACATCTTGTATTTATGATGAAGTCATTGAAATATCAGCGGTAAAAGTACGGAGTGGAAAAGTTGTGGAGGAGTTTAGCCAGCTTGTGAATCCGAAAAGACCGATTCCGTATGCCGCGAGTATGGTTAATCATATTTCGGATGAGATGGTGGCAAATGAGCCGGATTTTGGGCAGGTGCTGCCTGAGTTTTTAACATTTGCCGGAGATGATATTCTGGTAGGTCATAATATCCAGACATTTGATATGAAATTTTTATATCGGGATTGTGAGCGGCTTTTCCAGCAGAAATTAACGAATGATTATGTTGATACGCTGCGGGTTGCAAAGCTCTGTTTCCCGGAGTGGCGGCACAGGAGACTCAGCGATCTTGCAGAGCATTATGGAATTTCAACAAGAGGTGCACACAGGGCGCTGACAGACTGTAAGATGAATCAGCAGGTATTTGAGTATCTGGCAAAAGAATTGGAGAAAATGCCGGCAGCAAAAAAGCACTCGAAAGAAAAAATCTGCCCGGAATGTGGGCTTCCGATGAAAAAAAGAAATGGACGTTTCGGGGAATTCTGGGGCTGCACAGGGTACCCGGATTGCAGGCATACTGAAAATACATAGTATATAAAAACAGCCGATGCTTACGCATCGGCTTCATTATTTTTATCAGGATGAATATTTGCGTTGATCCGGCGTTTTAAAACAGAGACTTCCAATGGTGAAAAAAGAAGATCGTCAATGATTTCCGAGGAAACTGCTGTCTGTATCTGGTCTAAAGAGCCCTCCCTACAGATTGCAATGACCGGGCATACGTGATTCGGGTTTGCATCTTTTACCGTATCCCATATAAATTTGCCGGAATCTGTTGTATCAGATACATCTGCAAAAATTGATATCTTTAAATGCATCCATCGTCTGTCTGCGTCGCAGAACTTCGAATCCGTCAATCCCCGGCATTACCAGATCAAGTAAAACGAGGTCGATCAGATGGCTGCTTTTCTCAAGGATCATTAAACATTCTTCGCCCGAAGTGGCTTCTTCGAGGCGAAAATGTTCTCCCAGCATCTCTTTTATAATTGCACGTTGAAATTTTGAGTCATCAACAATTAAAAGAGTTTCTTTCTTTTGTAAGTTCATACTAATCCCCCATAAGGAATGGACTCTAATACGAATAAGTCTATCAGCAATACTATAGCACATTTGGATTTGGATATTCAATAAAGAATTCGCACTGCAAGACTTTTTGACAAACATTTTTGACCGTGGTATAATTCCTCCCCAATTAAGGAAAATATAAGAGAAAAGAGCAAAAAGTCAAGGTTTCAGGACTTAAAATAAATATAAGATCAGGAGGGAAGCAGGGATTCGTAAGGAATCGTTGCGAGAAAATTATGTGTACAGCAGCAACTTATAAAACAAAAGATTTTTATTTTGGAAGAACGTTAGATTATGAATTTTCATATGGAGAGCAGATTGCAGTGACACCGCGCAATTATCCGTTTCATTTCCGGCATATGGGGGATGTGGCAAACCATTATGCGATCATAGGAATGGCGCATGTTGCAGCAGATTATCCGCTGTATTATGATGCGGTCAACGAAAAAGGCGTTGGGATGGCAGGACTGAATTTTGTCGGAAATGCGTATTTCCCGGAAGTAACAGAAGGAAAAGAAAATGTTGCATCCTTTGAATTTATTCCGTGGGTGTTGGGACAGTGTGCAAACATGAAGGAAGTACGTGAATTGCTGGCTAAGATCAATATTACAGGAACACCTTTTGCGGAAAATATGCCGGCGGCTTCCCTGCACTGGATCATTGCGGACGCTGATGAGGCTGTCACAGTCGAATCCATGAAGGATGGGCTGAAAATTTACGACAATCCGGCGGGCGTTATGACAAATAACCCACCATTTGACCAGCAGATGTTTCTGTTGAACAATTACAGAGGACTTTCGCCAAGACAGCCGGAAAACCATTTTTCTGAGAAACTTCCGTTGGAATGCTATAGCCGTGGCATGGGAGCATTGGGTCTGCCTGGAGACCTTTCCAGTGCATCCCGTTTTGCCCGGGTGGCTTTTACGAAAATGAACTCTGTTTCCGGTGATTCGGAGGAGGAGAGCGTTGGTCAGTTTTTCCATATTTTAGGATCCGTGGAGCAGCAGAGAGGATGCTGTGAAGTGGCAGAAGGAAAATATGAGATCACGATTTATACTTCCTGTTGTAACGCCACAAAAGGTATTTATTATTACACAACTTATACGAACCGCCAGATCACAGCGGTGGATATGCACAGGGAAGATCTGGATGGAAGTGGACTGATCCATTATCCGATGCTGGAAAAAGAGCAGATCCTGCGGCAGAATTAATAAAAAAATAGTTAAGATTTGGAAAAATTTTATAACGAAATTGACAGGACAGGCATTCTTATATTAAACTAAGAAATATAAGAGGGAGTAGTTAGCATCTTCGGATGGAATAGTAGTCGTCATCACGCTGAAAGGCCGGTTATTATTGTAAGTAACGAGACTTTTATCACTCAAAAATTTTTTTGATGCGATAAAGGTCTCTTTTCATAATCAATCCTTTATCGCAGGAAAGGAAGGCGTTATGGAATATTTACTGTTACTCGTTGGTTTTGTACTTTTAGTAAAAGGTGCAGATTTTTTCGTGGAGGGAAGTTCTTCTCTGGCAAAAATCATGAAAGTGCCGAGCGTCATCATTGGTCTTACCATTGTTGCGATGGGAACCAGTGCCCCGGAGGCATCCGTCAGCATTAATGCGGCGCTCACAGGCAATAATGACATTGCGATCAGCAATGTTGTCGGTTCGAATATTTTTAACGGTCTTGTGGTGGTCGGTATCTGTGCGTTCTTAGCAAGTTTTAAGACAAATCTCGATATTTTAAAAAGAGATATGCCTCTCAACATTGTGATCACAATGATTCTCTGTTTCATGTTTATGGATGGAAAACTGAGCCGTATCGAAGGTCTGATTCTATTGGCAGGAATGGCAGCATATATTGTAAGTATGATTTATTCTGCTTTGAAAAATCGTGAAACTGGTGAGGATTGTAAGGTACTGTCGCTGCCAAAAAGTATTGTGTTTATGGCAGGCGGTCTTGTGGCAGTTATTTTTGGTGGGGATCTTGTGGTGGATAATGCCTGTGTGATCGCAGCGAATTTTGGTGTCAGCCAGAATTTTATCGGACTTACGATCATAGCGATCGGAACATCACTTCCGGAGCTTGTGACGTCCATCGTTGCAACCAGAAAGGGAGACAGCGGTCTTGCACTGGGCAATGCGATCGGATCAAATATTTTCAATATTCTTTTTATCCTTGGTATGTCAGCAGCAATTTCACCACTCAATGTGTTAGGAGAATCCCTGACGGACTGTATCATTCTATTGATCAGCACAGTTATTTTGTTTGTGTTGGCAAAGACAAAAAAGACAATGTCAAGATGGGAGGGCGCGGTCTGTGTACTGCTGTATATTGTATACACAGCATATCTGCTGATCAGGTAAAAATAGCACAGAGCTGGGAGAGGTGATTTCCTGCGGACAAAAGTAGCAAAAGAAACCATGCATTTATAAAGGAGGTCACTTTATGACAACATATCTTCTTATTACAGCGGTAGTTATTTTTGCCTGTGTATTCCTGAGCAAGGTGTCAAGCAGACTTGGAATTCCAATGCTGCTTGCGTTCATTTTGCTTGGAATGCTGTTTGGTTCGGATGGGATTTTAAAGATTCCGTTTGATAATTATGCGTTTGCAGAGCAGATATGTACGGTCGCATTGATCTTCATTATGTTTTATGGTGGCTTTGGAACGAACTGGCAGCAGGCAAAGTCCGTTGCGGTAAAGGCAGGGCTGTTATCGACGGCCGGAGTTGTGATAACAGCTGCACTTACCGGAGTTTTCTGTCATTACGCCTTACATATCGCATGGGTGGAAAGTATGCTGATCGGTGCACTGATCGGTTCCACAGATGCGGCGTCCGTATTCTCAGTGCTGCGATCGAAACGGCTGAGTCTGCGTTATAATACGGCTTCCCTTCTGGAAGTGGAAAGTGGTAGTAATGATCCGTGCGCATATATGCTCACGGTGACATTTATCGCGATCGCACAGGGCAGCGCCAGTGGTGGACAGATTGGACTTCTCATTGTAAAACAGATGCTTTTTGGCATTCTTTTTGGCGGGTTGATCGCAGCAGCTGCAGTGCTGCTGTTGAAAAAAATTAAGTTTTCGACCGCAGGATTTGACATGGTTTTTGTGGTCGGAATTGCAGTGATCGGGTACGCACTTCCGGCAGTTTTTGGTGGAAATGGATTTTTAAGTGTCTATATTGTGGGAATTGTGCTCGGAAATACTGAGATCCGCAACAAACGGAATCTGGTAAATTTTTTTGACGGACTGACCGGATTGATGCAGATGCTCATTTTCTTTCTGCTCGGACTTCTGGCATTTCCATCGAGACTGCCGCAGGTGGTGCTTCCGGCACTTTTGATCGCAGTATTTCTGACATTTGTGGCAAGACCGGTGGCAGTTGCACTTGTACTCACACCGTTTAAAGGAAAAATTTCACAACAGCTTCTGGTGTCGTGGGCAGGTTTGAGGGGTGCAGCGTCTATCGTGTTTGCAATTATGGCAGAGATGGCAGTGGAAACAGAAAATGATGTGTTCCATATTGTTTTTATGATCGTGCTGTTTTCTATCCTGCTTCAGGGCTCGTTATTGCCGCTTGTGGCAAAGAAGCTGGATATGATCGATGAAAAAGGCGATGTCATGAAAACGTTTAATGATTATTCCGATGAAGTTCCGGTGCAGTTTATCCAGCTCAGTATTCCAAAGAGCCATCACTGGTGTGGAAAAACATTAAAAGAGCTGACACTTCCGCCGGAGACACTGGTCGTATTATTAAAAAGAAATGGAGAGAATATCATCCCAAATGGGAATACCAGGCTTCTCGAAAACGATGTTCTGGTCTTAAGCGCAACTTCGCCGGATCATGTCGAGGGTGTATCACTTGTTGAGATTTATGTGGATGAAAACAGTAAGTATAACGGAAAATTGTTATCAGAGATTCCAAAGAAAGAGAATACGTTAGTGATCATGATCCAGAGAGGAGAGCAGGTCATTATCCCGCACGGAAATATCCGGCTGGAAAGTGGCGATATGCTGGTTGTGAGCAAAACGGAAATCTGATTTACAGACGGAGAACGGTCAGAACGTAATAATTACTGATTTTACTCTAAGGAAAATCAAAAAATGTCCGATAAATAACGTGAAAGCGAATTTCAAGGAAGAAAGGAGATGCCTCATATGCGTATAGATGCTTATAATCAGATCGCGCAGGTATACAAGACGACAAGCGCAGCAAAGTTACAGAAGACAGAGAATGCAAGGCACGGACGTGATGAAGTACAGATCTCGTCTTTTGGCAGAGATTATCAGATCGCAAAACAGGCAGTCACTGAAGCAGCGGATATCAGGGAAGATAAAGTCGCAGAACTAAAAGCAAAGGTTAACTCTGGTAATTATTTCGTGGATACTGCAGATTTTGCGAAAAAATTATTGGAAAAGTACAACACATCATTAATGTAAAAGTGAGGATGAATTTTGGCTAGTTTAATGGAAGACCTGATCGACGTTCTGAATAAGGAAGAAGAACAGTATCAGGGATTGATCGAACTCGGAAAGAAAAAGAGGGAAGTGGTGATCCGGGCGGATATTAAGACGCTGGATGAGATTACCGCGACGGAGCAGGAGGTTGCCAGCAATCTGCAGAATCTGGCGAAGAAGAGAACCAGAGTACTCAACGACATGGCAACGGTTCTTGGCAGGAATCCGGGGGAGGTTACGATCACAAAGATGATTTCTTATCTGGAGGAACAGCCGGTCGAGCAGAAACAGCTCATGGAAGTAAAGGAGCGGCTTTTACAGACAGGAAAAGAGATGGCAGCCATTAATGAACAGAATGAGATCCTTTTAAATCAGGCATTAGAGATGGTGGAGTTTGACCTTACATTGCTTAAGAGTATGCGACAGGCACCTGAGACCGCCAACTATAATAAGAACGCCTGCAATACAGGTGATCTGCTTGGCAGCAGCGGCTTTGACGCAAAACAGTAACATGTAAGGAGGGAGCACCATGGCTAACGGCTTTGGAAGCTTATATATCGGAGCATCCGGGTTACAGAATTCCCAGAATGCTTTAAATACAACATCAAACAATCTTGCAAACGTAAATACCAAGGGTTATGTACGTCAGCAGGTTTTACAGGTAGACAGAAATTATACAACCTTCAATACAACTGCATCGATCAGCCAGCAGCAGTCCGGCCTTGGCATGAAGATCGGTGATGTGGTGCATGCGAGGGATATTTTTCTGGATAAATCATATCGAAACGCATCAGGACGTCAGGCATTTTATGCAGCCACGTATGAGGCAGTGGATGAAGTGTACACTTTTTATCAGGAGTTACAGGGACAGGCTTTCCAGACAACTCTGGAGGATTTCTGGACAGCTTTTCAGGAATGGGCAAAAGCTCCGGATGACAGTGTGCAGCAGAATCTGGTCATTCAGAAGGCCAATCTGTTTGTCAGCAGATCCAATGCAGTCTATACGGGACTTTCCGACTACCAGAGCACGATCAATACACAGATTTCAGATGATATTGATCGAATCAATGAGCTGGGAAATACCATTTTTAAATTGAATCTGGAAATCCAGAAAGTAGAATCGGGTAATGTTGAGACTGCAATGACATTGCGTGATGAGAGAGATAATGCGCTGGACGAACTTGCTTCTTATGTAGATATCAGTTACAAAGAGAATTCTGATGGAATTGTAAAGGTAAGTGTCGAAGGTGTTGAATTTGTAGACGAGGCAAGATGTTACGAGATGGGGAAGAACCGTGATGAGATCACGGGATTTGTCACACCTTACTGGACACATCTTTCCGATATCGAGAACGGCGATTACGACAATGTATTCAGCTTTACAACACCGATCTCCTCGGATCTTAATAATGATCTTGGAGAATTAAAAGCACTGATCCTGGCACGGGGAGACAGAAAAGCGACATATAAAGATATTGTGGGACTGACATCCGATGAATATAACAGATCAACGGCAGATTCTATCGCAACAGGAATGTCTGTCATGTTACAGGCACAGGCGCAGTTAGATCAGTTAGTACACGGGATGATCACAGCGATTAATGATACACTTTGTCCGAATACAACACTTGGAGAACTTACCGGAAATACAGCATCCCTTACCGGAACAGATGAGAATGGTAATACCGTTACGATCACATCCGGAATGAAAGTGCTGGATACGAAAAACTGCTCTACCGGAAGTGACAAACAGATTCCGCCACAGGAGCTGTTCACAAGACTTGGTACAGAGCGTTATACCAAAGTTTCTGTGCAGGAGACAGATGCCAATGGCAATACCGTTACCAACGATTATTATGTATACAATGAAGAGAGTGAGACAGATACTTCCAAACAGTATACATTAGCGAGTGTCAGTGTAAATGATAAGCTGGTAGAACAGGAGTCGCTGCTTCCACATCTTTCACAAAATGGGAAAGTGAATTATGATCTCGCCCAGAAAGTAGCAGCTCTCTGGAAGGGTGAGTATCTTACCCTGGATCCGGATGACACGAATAAAGTTACATTTATTGATTACTATAATAATATGGTGGGAGCATTTGGAACGATCGGTTCCGTTTATGAATCCACAGCGAAAAGTCTTTCCGGAACAGTGACAGCTGTAGATAATCAGAGATCACAGGTTATGGGAGTTTCTTCTGATGAAGAATTGACCAAGATGATCAAGTTCCAGAATGCATATAATGCATCCAGCCGGTTTATCAATGTGGTGAATGAAATGATCGAATCCATGATCACACAGCTTGGCTCATAAAGACCGGATTTTTTAGTGGAACAAAAACAGTTACTTTCACAGATTACATAGCAGAAAGAGAGAGGTGAGAGGATGCCTTCACAATTTTTTGGATTAACAATTGCATCGTCAGGCTTAAGTGCTTATCAGGCAGCACTTAATACCACCGCCAATAATATATCAAACGAACAGACAAAGGGATACAGCAGACAGGCAGCAAATCTTTCCGCATCGGATGCACTTCGTGTCAATGCAAAATACGGAAGCATGGGTTCCGGCGTTACGGTGAATTCCATTAAACAGATCCGAAGTGAGTACTATGATACAAAATACTGGCAGAATCAGGCAAGCCTTGGTCTGTATGAGACGAAATTAAGTTATCTGGAGCAGATTGAGAACTATTTTATTGATGATGATACAGAAAAAGGTTTTTCGACCATTTTAAATAAAATGTTCAATTCATTGGACACATTAAAAAATAATGCCGGTGATGTGAATGTCAGACAGCAGTTTATCTCAGATGCACAGAGTTTTACCACTTACTTTAACAGTGTGGCAACCGGTCTTGGCGAGATTCAGGATAGCGTGAATGAGGAGATCAAATCAACCGTTGAAAATATCAATGCGATCGGCAAAAAGATCAGTCTTTTGAATAAACAGATCAACGTTATTGAAGTACAGGGCGGTTATGCAAATGAACTCCGTGATCAGCGGGCACTTCTGATCGATGAGTTATCCTCTATTGTTCCAACAGAGGTTTCAGAAGTTCCGGTAACGAATTCCAAACATCCGGACATGCAGACAGGTGCAAATTATTATACGGTAAAAATCAATGGACAGAAGTTTGTTGATACTTACGAGTATAGTGAACTTACCTGTGTGGCAAGAAAAAACACGATCAATCAGTCTGACCGGGAAGGAATGTATGAGATTGTCTGGGCGGATACCGGAAACAGTTTTAAAGCAGGTTCCGACTCCAGCTCCGGTTCGTTGAAAGCGTTGTTCGATATCCGGGATGGTAACAACAGTGAGAACTTCCGAGGCTCCATCAAAGGGGTTACAGCAGGCACAATTACAATCAGCAATCCATCCATTACAAACGTCAATGCCATGACTATGCCGGCAGAGGGTGTTCTCACGATTGATGGAAAGAACTATAACTATACAGACTTTACTTTTACGACGGATGCAGATGGAAATGTCAAGGAATATACATTTACATTGGAGAATCAGTTGAGTTCCGATCAGCAGGCAAAGATAGATGGAAAACAGGCATCTATCGGCGAATCCATCGATGCGATGGGTATTCCTTATTATCTTGCACAGATGAATGAGTTCCTTCGTAATTTTGCGATTTCATTTAATGAGATCATGAATGGCGATAATGCGCAGGATCTGAATGGTAAGCAGACAAATTATTTTTCTTTCTTTACAGGTACACATACCAAGACAGGAGAAGAGTATCATTTCAGCAAAGCGGCTGGTGATTATAATGCGAAAGCAAGTAACAGTTACTATCAGCTTACCTGTGGAAATGTATGTGTTTCCAATATTGCGGTCAAAGATCCGACAACCATTGCAACAACCGAGAAGATTACCAATGGTGCAGACGCATATGATCTGGTAGAGAAAATGTTATTGTTAAAGAGTGATACAGAGATGTATCGTGGTGGTGGTGCAGATGATTTCTTACAGTGTATGATCTCAGATATTTCTGTGGATACACAGAAGGCGACCATTTTCCAGAAAAATTACAGTAATATTTCAAATGCGATCGACAAGCAGAGAATGTCCGTTTCCGGTGTCGACAAGGATGAAGAAGCAATTGATCTTGTAAAATTCCAGAACGCGTATAACCTTTCCTCAAAAATGGTATCTGTTCTGGCAGAGATTTATGATAAGCTGATCAATGAGACAGGTGTATAAAAATTTCGTGATAAGAAGAGAGGAGTCATCCTATGAGAGTAACGAATAACATGATGCTTCGTAATACAACTTCGAACATCAATAACAATAAATACAGTGTGAACAGTCTGAACAATCAGATGTCTTCACAGAAAAAAATCTCAAGACCTTCCGAGGATCCGGTTGTTGCCATCCGCGCACTTCGTCTGAGAAGCAATTTAAGTGAGATCAATCAGTATTATGAGAAGAATATCCCGGATGCAGAGGCGTGGCTTAATGAGACAGAAACTGCGTTGATTAATATGAAAACCATTTTGTCAGATATCCGTACCCAGTGTACGTATGGAGCCAGTGACCAGTTGAAAGCAGAGGATAGAAAAACGATCCTGACACAGTTAGAGTCATTGCGTAAGCAGATTTATTCAGAAGGTAATTCTGACTATGCAGGAAGAACCGTTTTTACCGGGTATCGCACGAACTGTAAATTGACATTTATGGAAGACGAGAGTAATACGGAGTATAATATCCAGCAGAAGTTCAGCTATGAAGATATCGGGGAACATCGTTATTATGATGGACAGGTAGAGCTTAAGACAGCAGAAGAAATGAGTCAGAAAGTCACCACCTCTGATACGAAGCAGTACACTTATGACAGGATCCGGCTGGCGTATGGAGACATCGGATCTCTCAAAGATAAAGACGGTAATGAGATAGCTGCGGGCAACGCAGGAACTCTCTCTTATCATTACACAGATAACACAGGTGCAGCAAAGACCGGTGATTTAAACGTAACGGTCTATGAGACAGAAGATGACTGGAAGAAAGCAGTGAAAGCCGGAAATATGCCGGAAGATGGAGCAGCTTTCATTAAGTCAACAGGAGAGCTTGTTTTAGGTAATAAGGCAAGTGAGACTTTGAAACAGAGTAAGGCATCCATCGAGTTAAATTATGATAAAAAAGGCTTTAATTCAGGTGAAGTAAGACCTGAGTATTATTTTAACTGCACAGATATTACAGATGCTAAAAATAAAATTACATATGAAAAATATGATGCTAAAGGTAATGAGATTTATCAGGATATCGACTATATCATCGCTGTAAACCAGACATTGACAGTCAACACAAATGCATCTGACGTATTCAATGCAGATATCGGACGTGATGTGGACGAGATGATCAATGCGGTAAAAGCTGCCATTGATGCCAATGACAAAGTGGATAAGATTAAAGATATGATGAATCAGGCAGCGTATTCGGGTGTTTCGGCACAGGAGAATCTGCAGACATGGTTAGAGGCAGCACAGAAGGAAGCAGATTATGCAAATGACAATCTGCAGAAATTGTATGACAGCTATATCGGTAATTTTGATGAATATCTTTCGGATGTAAACCTTGCTATTACAACTGTAGGAAGTAAGGGCGATCGTCTGGAACTGACAGAGACACGTATGTCAAACCAGCAGCTGACCGTAAAAACATTAAAATCAAATAATGAGGATCGTGAACTTTCCGATATCATCATTGATTATACAGCAGCTTACACTGCTTATCAGGCATCTTTACAGGCGGCAGGAATGCTGAATCAGACAACATTGTTAAATTACATTTAAAACACGCTACGGAAAGTGTGGCAGGAACGTGCTTGTGGGACAGTTTTTCCCATAGGACGTTACGGATAGAATGGTCGGAGACCAGACGTTAAGAAAACGTTAGAAAACCAGGAGGTCAGAAAGATGAAAGCAAAAACAAGAATGTTTGGCGAAATTGATATTCAGGAGGATAAGATCATCACTTTAGAGAGTGGAATGATCGGCTTTCCGGATATGCAGAAGTTTACCTTGATTTTTGATGAGGAGAAAGGCAGTAAATCACATATTATGTGGCTTCAGTCTATGGACGATCCACAGACTGCGTTTCCGGTCATCAATCCGGTGACGATCAAGGAGGACTATAATCCATCTGTCAGTGAGGAATTGTTGAAGCCATTGGGCGATATGAAACAGGAAGACACCTTTGTACTTACAACCGTCAGAGTCCCAAAGGATATTCAGGATATGTCA
>ENA-UPWM01000692-UPWM01000692.1-human-gut-metagenome-genome-assembly--contig:-NODE-692-length-14967-cov-5.877837_pt1 | contig 14967 bp, 9 predicted proteins | sample MGYA00250051_ERZ773379 | MGnify/ENA primary metagenome ERZ773379 (study PRJEB29103, sample SAMN06112020) | human gut metagenome | biome: human gut; feature: ankylosing spondylitis patient; material...
GTTCAAGCATTTGAATTCAGACTTGAAAGGAGTAGGAGAAAGCTGGGAGATTTCCGGCGTTGAGGACAATGAATCTGTTGTGGCTAATGGCCCGGACAAAGGTTTAACTCTGGCTGATATGGTGAGAAAGTATCGCGAGGAACTGGTTGGCGAAGCGAATTATGCTCGTTTTGGCAATAAATTCCCACTGCTTATCAAATTCATCGATGCAAAGCAGGATTTATCCATTCAGGTGCATCCGGCAGATGATTTGGCAAAGAAAAGGCACAACTCAATGGGTAAAACCGAAATGTGGTATGTAGTGGATGCTGATAAAGGAGCGAAACTGCGTTCTGGATTTTCCGAGCAAATCACCCCGAAAGAATATAAAGAGCGCGTGCTGAACAATACGATCACTGACGTATTGCAGGAGTATGAGATCAAGCCGGGAGATGTATTCTTCCTTCCTGCCGGACGTGTGCACAGTATTGGCGCCGGTGCGTTTATTGCCGAAATCCAGCAGACTTCGGATATTACTTATCGTATCTATGACTTCAACCGTAAGGATGCAAACGGAAAGACTCGTGAATTGCATACTGACCTGGCGCGTGAAGCCATCAATTACGAAGTGTTGGATGATTATCGTACCAAATACGAAGCGGTGAAAGATGAGCCGGTAGAACTTGTAGCTTGTCCGTACTTCACTACTTCCGTGTATGATATGACCGAAGAAATCAGCTGTGATTATTCAGAACTCGATTCATTCGTGATCTTCATTTGTATGGAAGGTGCATGCAAGATAAAAGACAATGAAGGTAATGAACTGAAAGTAGGTGCCGGAGAATCTATTCTGCTTCCTGCTACAACACAGGATGTAACAATTACTCCGGAAGCTGGAAACGTAAAATTGCTGGAAACATACGTGTATACCTACCGGGAAACCTGTCGTCCTCATTTCTTTTGCCCGTTCGGGAAACAGCCCTGAGAGTTTAGCGGCCGTACATATTGCCGATAAATATTGTAAGAAAGTATTTCATATTATCATAACCTGTAATGAAACGGGCGATTTAGCGAGAGAGAGTTCTCGGGATAATGTGTTGCTGGTGTTACTTCCACCGGAAACAAACGACAAAGGATTGGCTATGACCAGCAGTTTTACGACTATGGCGTTGGTCTCTATTTTGATTTTCAATATAGAGCAGTTGCCGGAGCAAAAAAGTAAAATAGAGGCGATAGTAACTTTTGCACGGGATATTTTGAAGAACGGTGAAAAATCGCTTTCCGAGATTGCTGCGCGAAAATTCGGTAGGGCTGTATTTTTAGGCTCCGGCGCATTGAAGGGAATAGCGGAAGAGTGTCATTTGAAATTACAAGAGCTGACCGATGGATTGGTCGTTTGCAAGTTCGATTCGTTTCTTGGATTCCGTCATGGCCCCAAAGCTGTAATCAATAAAGATACCGTGCTCGTATATCTTTGTTCAGATGATGAAAAAGTGTTTCATTACGAGCGTGATCTGATACGCCAAATTAACGAAAATAATAAAGTCGTAGCTCAAATAGCGGTCTCGCCTTCGGGGATAGTCATACCGGGGGTGAATCTCGATTGTGTCGTTGCAGCGACAAATCCCGGAGAATTGCAAAAAAATGAATATGCCTGTATCCCCTATGTTTTGGTGGGGCAATTGTTAGGCTATTTCAAATCGGAGAATTTGGGATTGAATCCCGATGAACCTTCGGTTTCGGGAAATATATCCCGTGTAGTGGAAGGTGTGAAAATCTATGACCTTTAAATCGAACGACATGAAAACGACACAACCGAAAACTGAATATATCCTGAGGAGGATTGCCGAACTGAAAGAAACGCAACATATATCCCGCACGTTGTTGGCCGTGTGCCCCAATTCGATGGCGGTCATTAAAGCGGCATTCCGTTCGGCTAAGCGAAATAATGCGCCTATAAAATTTGCGGCGACACTTAATCAAGTCGATTGCGACGGAGGATATACCGGAATGACTCAATCGGTTTTTACCGATGTGTTGCGTATGGAGTCTCGGGCAGGCGATTACACGGGGCCCTATATCGTGGCCGTGGATCACGGAGGACCGTGGTTGAAAGATATACAGTCCATTGAGAAATGGGATACCGATAGAGCTATGGCTGCGGTTAAGAAATCGTTCGAAGCTGCGGTTGCTGCCGGTTACGATTTGATACATGTCGATCCGACTGTCGATATTCATGTTCCCAAAGGGGAAATCATAGATATACATCTGGTGGCTAAACGTACGGTGGAGTTGATTGAACATACCGAAACATTCCGCCGGTCTAACGGTTTTCCTCCGGTTTCGTATGAAGTGGGGACAGAAGAAGTTCATGGCGGTTTGGCCGATGAGAGTGTGTTCGATACGTTTATCGTCGAGTTGAAAGCCGGATTGAAGGCTTGCGGTTTGGCCGATGTATGGCCTTGCTTCATTGTCGGTAAAGTGGGAACCGATTTGCATACGGTTACTTTCGATAAGGAGGTAGCGCGTAAATTGACCGCTAAGGTGGCGAAGTTCGGGAGCTACATCAAGGGGCACTATACCGACGGGGTTTTGAATCCCGAAGATTATCCGTCGTGTGGAATGGGAGCTGCCAATGTAGGGCCTGAGTTTACAATCAGTGAATATGATGCGTTGATGGAACTCGAAGGAATAGAGAAGCGACTTCATGCGGAGGGAAGAGTCGCTGTTTGTTCCGATATGAAAAATGTGCTTTGGAAACTTGTCGATGAATCGAATCGTTGGCGCAAATGGTTGCTCGAATCGGAAAAAGGCCATCATTTCAATGAGCTTTCCGAAGAGAGAAAATTATGGTTAGTGCGGACAAGTTGCCGTTATATCTGGCAAAAACCGGAGGCGATAGTAGCTCGCAATCAACTTTATGAAAACTTGAATCGGAATGGTTATGAGTCCGAAGATATTGTTTTGATGCGCATCGAACACGATATGAATAAGTATTTCAATGCGTTCAATTTGGTAAACCTTAATGATTATCTGCTATGAAACCGTACGATATTTTGGCTATCGGGGAGTTGAATGTCGATTTGATTCTGAATAATATCGACGGAGAGCCCGAAGTCGGGAAAGAGAAATTTGCTGGGGATATGATTCTTACGTTGGGAAGCTCTACTGCTATTTTTGCCGCCAATGCCGCAGCGTTGGGTGCAAAAGTGGGCTTTGTAGGAATGATAGGGCAAGACACTCTCGGTAATCTGATAAGAGAGAGCCTCGAAGCCAAAGGAGTGGATACCTCCATGTTGATAGAAACCGATGAACACTCTTCGGGGGCGACGATTGTACTGAATTATGGCGAAGACCGTGCTATGGTAACTTATCAGGGTGCGATGGCGGTCATGTCGTTTGCCGATATAGACAAATCGGTATTTGAGAAATGTCGTCATATCCATATATCTTCCATATTCCTACAACCGGCGTTAAAAGCCGATTTGGAAAAAATACTCGATTACGCTCGTGTACAAGGCGTGACGACTTCGCTCGATACGCAATGGGACCCGACAGAAATCTGGGATTTCGATTATACCCGCATTTTACCGTTGGTTTCGGTGTTTTTGCCGAATGAAAAAGAACTTATGTTATTGACCTCTTCCGAAACGATCGATGAAGCTGTCGGGAAAATAAAACCTTATGTCAATACAGCAATTATAAAAATGGGGAGTAAAGGATCTCTGTTGGTTCGTCGGGGAGAAGAACCGGCATTTCTGCCTTCGTTCTTGAATACGGAAGTCGTGGATGCAATCGGCGCCGGCGATAGTTTCAATGCCGGGTGTATTTCGCGATTTGTCAAAGGCGAGACTTTGGAAGATTGTCAGCGATTCGGGAATCTCACAGGCGCCATCAACACGACTGCGGCAGGAGGAACGGGAGCTTTTGCCGATAAAAAGACCATCGAGGAGATAGCACGGAATAGGTTTAATCAGCACATCACATTATAACAGAATATGAAAGTTCAGGAAAAACTTAAACAGTTTCAGCTTGAAAGGAAAGCCATTCTGGCGACCAATTTTTACAACTACGAGACCTTGAAAGGCATACTCGAAGCCGCATCGCGAGTGCAGGCGCCTGTTATGTTACAATTGACGAAGAGCTCGATCGATTATATGGGATTGAAGCGGGCGGTTGTATTGGCGCGTCAGGGACTCGAAGACTACCGGCTTGACGGTTGCATACACTTGGATCACGGAGGTTCTGTCGAGTTGGTGCAACGTTGCCTCGATGCCGGATTCGAGTCGGTAATGATCGATGCCAGCGAAAAGAGTATGGAGGAGAATATCGAAACGACTTGTAAGGTCGTAGAGATGGCTCGACCGTACGGGGCTAATGTGGAGGCCGAATTGGGCTATGTGCCTAAGTTGGGACAAATGCAAGATTCGTCCGGTTTTACGACTGTGGAAGATGCCGTTCGGTTCGTCCGGGCTACACAGGTGGATGCTTTGGCTGTGGCTATTGGGTCGGCTCATGGATTTTATAAATCGACACCTCGTCTCGATATCGACCGTTTGGCCGAGATACATGCCGCAACCGATGTGGTTTTGGTTTTGCACGGGAGTTCGGGTATTCCTCACGATATGGTTCGGGAGGCTATTCGCAACGGTATAGCCAAAGTCAATTTGGCGACAGAGATAAAAGACACGTTTATGCGGGCATTGAAACAAACCTTGCAGAATAGCGATGAAATCGATTTGCGAAAAGTATTCCCTAAGGCGACCGATTCTGTGGTAGAACTATTGTGCGATAAATATAAAATGGTGGGAAGCGCCGCCGAATGACGATAAGAATTATTACGAACTTAATCTTGGTATATGAAACACTGTTATCTGTTTTTAGTCGCTTTGCTTTTTGTTTCGACCGGGTATGGACAGGAGAATATACTGTTGGAAGAGTATATGCCGAAATCTATTTATAAAATACCCGAAACGAAGGTCGAGAAAGCGAAATATCCGGTTATCGATGCACACTCTCACGATTACCCTTCTTCACTCGAAGAGGTTGCTCAGTGGGTGAAAACTATGGATAGGAAAGGCATCGAGAAAACAGTTGTATTGACTGGATATACCGGGGCTTCTTTCGATTCCATCGTAGAAGTTTATGCTCCTTATAAGGACCGGTTCGATTTGTGGTGTGGCCTCGACCTGTCGGATTACGGAAAGTCTTCGTTTGTAAAAACAGCCGTCGAGGAATTGAAGCGTTGCCACAAAATGGGAGCTAAGGGTGTCGGAGAGGTAACCGATAAAGGATTGGGCGTATATGTCGCATTTCAGACGAATATGGCCGAAGGAATCCATTTGAACGACCCTTTGATGTCGCCGATTTATGAAACTTGTGCAGAGTTGGGGATGCCATTGAATATCCATGTAGCAGAGCCTTATTGGATGTATCTGCCCGATGATAAATATAACGATGGGCTAATGAATGGGAAGAAATGGAAAATCGATATGTCCATACCCGGCATGCAATCCCACGAACAGTTGATTGCGCAATTTTCAGAGGCCGTTAAGAATCACCCGAACACGTTGTTTGTCGCCTGCCATTTCATCAATTGCAGTTATGATCTTTCTATCGTGGGGAGGTTACTCGACGAGTATTCCAATTTATATGTCGATATGTCGGCCCGTTTCGGAGAGACGGCAAGTATTCCTCGCTACATGAAGAAATTTTATACTCGTTACGCCGATCGCATTTTATATGGGACCGATAACGGTATGTCTGCCGAAATGTATGAAACGACATTTCGGATTCTCGAAACCGACGACGAACACTTTTATGTTCCCGATTATTACTATCACTGGTATTATTCGGGTTTTGACCTTCCCGATGAAGTCTTGCGAAAAATCTACCGGGAAAATTTCATTCGAATTATGAAATAATTTAAGAAAAGAAACCATGAAACACATCGATAAATACACGATTATTTCAATACTGTCCTCGTTTTTACTGTTTTCTTGCAGCGAAGGTCTCGAAATAAAAAGCGGTTCGATGATTCTGTCTGTGGATAAGGATATGCACATGACGGTCGAGTTAACCGGAAATGATGCTCCTTTGACCGAAAAAAGCCAGACTGAATATATAGAGCTGGAAGAGGGGACGGTATCTGATTTTAAATTAAAAAGCCGGGATACCCGGGTAGTTGGGGATACTACTGTCTATACGTTGATTGGAGAGGCTTCGATGCCTTTCGGTGGTACTATCAAAAAAATACAAACGATTAGTGTGGATCGTCGTTTCCCCGGTATGGCCGTTACCGAAGTAAAATATGTGAATGAATCGTCTCGCGATTTGCATGTAGTGAAGTGGGTAAACCATGCGTTCCGGGTGATCGATAACGAAGATACTCCGGCGTTCTGGTCTTTTCAAGGTCAGTCTACCATAGAACGAGCCGATTGGATTCTCCCAGTCGATTCTACCTTTTATCAACGTAACTATATGGGAATGAACGATTCGGATTACGGTGGGGGTATTCCTGTAACTTGTTTGTGGCGTAGAGATCAAGGTATTGCCGTGGGACATGTAGAACTTTCTCCCCGGTTGGTTTCGCTTCCGGTGAAAAAATCGAAATACGATAACTATGCAGAGGTCGCGGTCGAAAGTACGGAAGAATCGGTCGTGGCATTTACACAGGGCGATACGATTTCTACGGTGCGGACATTCGTATCGGTATATGAAGGAGATTGCTTTGCTCCGCTTCGACAGTTTTCAGAATATATGCAGGCTTCCGGGCTGGTAATGCCCGAATCGGAACCGGCCGCATTCGAGCCCATGTGGTGTGCGTGGGGATATGAACGAGAAGCCACTTTTGCCGAAATCTTAGGGACTTTGCCTAAGGTGAAAGAATTGGGCATCAAATGGGCGACTGTCGATGACGGTTATCAAATAGCCGAAGGAGATTGGGAGCTCGATACCAAACGTTTCCCCGGTGGCGATAGGGATATGGTCGATTTGGTGAAAAAGATGAAGGCCTATGGTTTGAAAGTTCAACTTTGGTGGGCTCCGCTGGCTGCCGATCCGGGTACGAAAGTGCTAAAAGAAAATCCCGATTTTATTACGCTTTCCAAGCAACAGACCCCGCATTATATTACTTGGTGGGACAGTTATTACCTTTCCCCTGTCGATTCGGGCGTGGTGTCGTATAGTCGAGATCTGGTGGATCGATTTATGAAAAAATACGATTTCGACGGATTGAAACTCGATGGTCAGCATTTGAATAGCGTGCATCCCGATTATAATTGGAAGCATCACCCCGAATGTCCCCAATATTCTTATGAGCAGTTACCCGGATTCTTCAAGATGATATATGACGAATCCCGGTCAATCAATCCGCATGCGGTTATTCAAAACTGTCCCTGCGGCTGCTGTATGTCTTTTTATAATTTGCCTTATACCAACCAAACGGTAGCCTCCGACCCGACCAGTAGCTGGCAAGTACGTTTGAAAGGATATGTCTATAAAGCATTGGTTCCTCGAACGGCCTATTTCGGCGATCATGTCGAATTGAGCGATAATGGCGATGACTTTGCTTCGTCGTTCGGTATTGGAGCCGTATTGGGAACCAAATTTACTTGGCCCAAGAATAATCCTAAGGTAAAAGCCGATTATCGATTGACTCCTGAGAAGGAGGTTATCTGGAAGAAGTGGTTCTCGCTGTATAACGAGAAGATGCTTTCGACAGGAGAATATGTAAATGGCTTGTATGATATCGGCTATTCTCGTCCCGAAGCTCATGTCATTCGTAAGGACGGCACGTTGTATTACGCTTTTTATGCTTCGTCGTTCGATGGTGATATCCTTGTGAAAGGTCTGGAAGAAGGTAAAAAGTATGAACTGTATGATTACTTCAATGAAGTTTCGTTGGGTGAGGTTGAGGGTCCTGAGGCTCGATTGCATTGCAAGTTTGAGAGAGCGCTTTTGTTCCAAGCGAACGAAGTGAAAAAGTGAAAGTCCAAATTTCTCTATATAATTTTTTTAACAAACTAAAAATCTCGATCTATGAATCTATTACAGAAAGTAGAACGGAATCATGGAAAACACAGTATGAAATTTCGGTTTTGTACGCGATTTTTCGTCTCCTTGATTCTTTTGTGCGGATATTTGGGAGCAATGGCTCAGAATATACAAATATCCGGTGTTGTGAAAGATGTTGTTGGAGATCCGTTAATCGGTGTCAGTGTTCTTGTGAAAGGAGGAACAAAAGGAACCTCTACCGATTATAACGGCTTTTACACCATCTCGGCCCCAGCCGATGGAACGCTTGTTTTTTCATATGTGGGTATGGATACCCAAGAGGTGAAAATAGGCGGTTCGAAAAAATTAGATGTGACTATGACCGAAAATGGGAATTACATCGACGAAGTCGTCGTTATCGGTTATGGTACGGTAAAGAAACGTGATTTGACAGGATCTGTTTCTTCGGTGAAGAGCGATGATCTTAATCTTGCGGTAGCACCTTCTGTTGCTCATGCCTTGCAAGGAAAAGCTGCCGGTTTGGTGATTTCTCAGAATAGTGCCCAGCCGGGAGGTGGATTGGATATCCGTGTACGTGGAGAGGGTTCTATCAATGGTTCTAAAACTCCTTTATACGTAGTGGACGGTTTTCCTATAACAGAATTGGAACAACCATCGACGACGAATGAAAGAATGGTTGCTGGGACACAGAGCGTATTGAATTTTATCAATCCGGCCGATATCGAATCTATCGAAGTTCTGAAAGATGCTTCGGCTACGGCCATCTATGGTTCCCGTGCTGCTAACGGTGTAGTTTTAATTACGACCAAGCGAGGAAAAGAGGGCCGGACGGTTGTCTCTTATTCGGGGTCTTATTCTATTCAGCAATACACCGATAATTACGATGTCTATAATCTGAAAGAGTGGATGAATGCCATGAATACTGCAACGTGGGATTTGTGGATGTATGAGAATAACGTTTATCCCTATGGTAATCGTACTTTACAGGAGGCAATCGATTCTCCCAAAAACGGTGTGGCTTATAAGTTGTCGTTTACCGATAAACAGATTGCAGCTGCCGGTGAAGGAACCGATTGGCTCGATTTGATTACCCGTAACGGTAGCGTGCAACAACACAATGTGAGTGTGCAAGGCGGTAGCAAAAATACCAATTTTATGATGTCATTGAATTACTATGATAATCGTGGTATTATTGAAAATTCGGGAATGAAACGTTATTCGGCAAAAATTAATGTGGACCAGGTTATCAATAAATATTTCAAAACCGGTGTCAACATTACAGCTTCTCGTATAGCCAACGATAATACGCAGCTCGGAGCCGAAGAATATGAAAAATCGGGTATGATTCGGGCTGCCGTACAGATGAATCCGAATATTCCGGCGCAAGATGAAGATGGCAATTATCCTGTCAATCCGCAGTTACCGACCCAGCCGAATCCGGCCTCATTGTTGTTGAATACGGATAAGGGATTGATGGATCGTATCTTGGCAAATGCGTATGTGACTTATGAACCGATCAAAGATTTGGTATTCAAGTTCAGTATGGGTATGGATAGGGCTCATCAAAGTCGTAAGACTTATATGCCTAAGGAGACTCTTTTTGGCGGTCTTTCCGACGGTATCGCTACGATTAGTGAAAACGATAGCGAGAAATATCTGATCGAGACGACCGGTAGCTATATGAAAGAGTTCAACCGTAATCACCGTATTAATGCGGTAGTGGGTTGGTCGGCCGAGTTTAATAAGGACTATTATGTAAGTGCCGGCAACAATGGATTTATCACCGATGCATTCTTATGGAACAGTCTTCAATCTGGGGAAGGTACGAAACAAGTGGCTTCCGGTGGTAGTGAGAATAAGATTTATTCGGCGTTCGCCCGTGTAGGATATACGTTCATGGATCGTTATTTGTTGACCGCTACTTTCCGTGCCGATGGAGCCAGCGTATTTGCCCGTAATCACAAGTGGGGCTATTTCCCGTCCGTGGCATTGGCTTGGAATATGGCCGAAGAGCCGTTTATGGAACCTGCCCGCTCGGTAGTATCGATGTTGAAACCTCGTGTCAGCTATGGTACGGTAGGAAATGCGACAGGTGTAACCAATAATGCTTTTGCAGCTTATTATGCACAGTTGGCATATAATAAACAGGATAATAGCCAACAAACAGGTGTATTTTTAGGGCGTTTGGAAAATCCCGATTTGAAATGGGAAACAACCAAAGAGTTCAACGTCGGTTTGGATTTTGCTTTGTTCGATGGACGTATTGGCGGTACGTTCGAATTTTTTGAACGTCGGATAACGGATTTGTTGACAGATAAACCTTTAAATACATATCATGACCTGACTTTTGTTTCGGCTAATATCGGTACGACAGGAGGACGGGGATTTGAATTTACCTTGAATACGAAAAATATCGTGACAAAAGATTTCTCTTGGTTCTCCGATATTACTTTCTCTCGTGTGAAGAACTGGTGGGTAGAGCATACGACCGATTGGAAACCTTCGGTATACGAAGGGGATAATGATCCTATTCGGGCCATTTATTCTCGTAAGGCCATCGGTATTATGCAAGAGGGAGACGAGGCTCCTGCTGCGCAACCCGATTTGAAACCGGGTCAGTTGATTATTGAGGACTTGAACGGTTATTTGCGTGACCCTGAGACCGGCGATCCCGTAGTTCGTAACGGACGTTTTGTCTTGACCGGGAAACCAGATGGTATTATCGACGATGCCGATAACCGTTTATTAGGCTCTTCGGATCCCGGGTTTACAATTGGTTTCAACAATACTTTCCGGTACAAAGGCTTCGACTTGAATTTCAATTTCTACGGCTCTTTCGACCGGGTGATGATGGATCCCACCCGTATGGCTTATGGCGTTTCTGCTTGGGGAATGGCACAGTATGGTTATAACGGATTGCGTTGTCTCGATGATCGTTGGATGCCCGATAATCCTTCGACTAAAAATCCCAGTTCTTTTTTCTCGGGTTCGACCTATGGATACGGAGACTGGTTCTATGAAGATGCTTGGTATATCCGCTTACAAAATATAACGTTGGGATATACGGTTCCTTCTACTGCTACTACTCGGAAAATTTTCCAGAATATGCGTTTCCATGTCGATGTAAATAACGTATTCGTTATTACTCCTTACGGAGGTCTCGATCCTGAAACCGATTCTTATGCGGCGGCTTATCCCAATGCCCGAACGTTTACGGTCGGTGTAGATATTAAATTTTAGTAGACAACAATATAATACGGAATACAATGAAAAAGATTTTTCGAAAATTTACACTGTTGTTGCTGTTGGTTCCTATGCTGAATAGTTGCGAGCTGGATCCAATTGATTATAGCGATATAAATCCGTCTATCTTTCCTCAATCGAAAGAAGATTTGGAGGCAATGGTTCTTTCGTGTTACTATCCTCTGCGCGGTAGCTGGTGGGACGGTATCAATACGACTTCCGAAAGGGGGCAAATGTTTGTGAACGATGCTTGCACCGAAATTCTGGCGGGAAAATATGGCGCTCAAAAATATTGCCATGAGCTTTCTTTCAATACGGAAACTTCCGATGTAACCTTTTTGTATTACACCCGTGACGAGCCTCACGGTTTTATCGGTAAAATAAGTCGTTGTACTACGGTAATGAATATGATAGAAAAGAGCGAATTATCTCGCGAGGAAAAAGATCGTTATATTGCCGAGGTACGTTGTGCTCGTGGGTATCTGTCATACATTTTGTACGATATGTTTGGCCCGCTGGTAATTGCACCGGTAGAAGTTCTTGATGAGCCTTTGAATGAAGTTCCGCTTCCTCGTTTGTCTCGTGAAGAGATGGTTAAGTTTATCGAAGACGATTTGAAATTCGCTGCCGATAATTTGCCTTATCCGAAAGATACCGAGTATGGAAAATTCAGTAAAGGTTTGGCCAATATGTTATTAATTCGTCTATATCTGCATGAAACTCCCGAGGACCAATCTTATTATAACAAGGTAGAGACTATTGCCCGAGAGATGATGACGGCCGATTATGGCTATGCGATGGTCGACGATTATCCGTCCTTGTTCGAATTGGCGGGACAGTCTAAATGCACGTCGGAATATATTTATGTCGTTCCTTGTGCTATCGATGGTCCTAGTCAGAACCAGTGGCACATGATGGCTATGCCGCCGGATATCGATGGTCTCATTCAAGGTTGGGCGACGGTACAAAGCACGTGGTATTTTTATGATTCGTTCGAGCCTAACGATACGCGTAAAACCTATTTGCTTCCTGAATATACGACAGGTGACGGTGTGATTCGTAATCGGGAAAATCCCGATCAATATCTCGATTTGGGCCCTATTCCCCAAAAGTATGAGATCGATCCTGCGGTTCCCGGTAGTGGTGGATATTCCGATTTGGATATAGTCGTATATCGTTATCCCGATGTATTGCTTTCGTTGGCCGAAGCTATCGTGATGAAACCGGGCGGCAGTGTGACGCAAGAGGCTGTCGACTTGATGAATGATGTTCGTGGCCGGGCTAAACTCGATGATAAAAAGTTATCCGATTTTCCCTCGAAAGAGTCATTTATCGATCAGTTGTTGATAGAAAGGGCTCATGAATTTTGGTGTGAAAGCGGTCAATACAGAGCCGATTTGATTCGCTTCGATAAACTGTTGGATAGGGTATTGGAATTGAATGCCGGCCAAGCTCCTTATGCTTCGAAATATAAATATGTCTATCCATTGCCTCCGTCGGTTATTGTCGATGGTAAAGGAAAGGTAATTCAAAATCCCGGATATACTATTTAAGAGATGGGGATCGGTGTCCCTCAAACGAGGGACACCGGTTTCTCTGATATTAATTCAATAATTAAATGAAAGAGCTATGAATATGATATTTAAATTATTCAGTGCCGGTGCATTGATGTTTTTGGGAGTGGCATGTACTTCTTGTGAGAAGGAAAATGAGAACAATAAGGAATCGGATATTCCTATGGAGCAGGTTTCTTATAAGGCTTCCAATGAAATAATCGTTAATCCCGAACGAGGTTTTTATAAAGCGACTTCCTGTGAAATGGGAACTTCGGGAGCATTGAGTGTATCTACGTTGAAAAATTATCGTGTAAATGGATATTCTTTGATATTCAGGTATTTCTATTTGGAAAATTTTAGAGATAAAGCTCTTACCGACGAAGCTCTTCAATTTTTCGATAAAGATATGGCGGCTATGCGGGAGGCCGGTGTGAAGTGTGTGTTGCGTTTCGCTTACACCAGTGCGATAGAAGCTCCGGATGCACCGCTTTCGATTATTCAAACGCATATCGACCAATTGAAACCCTATTTGGCAAAGAACGCCGATGTGATAGCCGTTTGGCAAGCAGGGTTTATAGGTTCTTGGGGAGAGTGGTATTATACGACCAATAACTTGAATACACCGTCGGCTCGTAAGGCGGTCCTCGATAAATTGCTTGAAGCATTGCCGGAGGGACGTGTTGTCCAAGTGCGCACGCCTCAATACAAGCAGGAATATCTCCGACTGAACGGGAAGCCTACCACGGCATTGACTGCGGCAAATGCTTATACCAATGGAATTGCAGCGCGTATTGGCCACCACAATGACTGTTTCATGGCCAGTGAGACCGATTATGGAACGTACCAAAATGTGACCGAAGATAAAAAATATCTAGGTCAGGAAGGCCTTTATTTGCCTATGGGTGGAGAGACTTGTCCTCCCGATGGGGTTTCTCCTGCCGATTGTAGTAAGGCTCAGGAAGAAATGCGTAACCTTCGTTGGTCTTATTTGAACAGCGATTATTATAAAGGCGTGAACGATCGTTGGATCGCTCAGGGCTGTATGGATAAAATTAAACGGGAGATGGGATATCGTTTTGTCCTTACTTCGGGCGAATATACGACTAATGTGACTCCGGGTCATTTGTTGAAAGTCGTTTTGCGGGTGAAAAATGAAGGATATGCCGCTCCGTTTAATCCTCGGGCGGTAGAACTGGTTTTGAGAAATGTATCGGACCAGACTACTTATGTTTTGCCTCTCGATGTCGACCCTCGTAAATGGAAACCCGAGATGGAAAGCACTATCGAAATAGAAGCCGGATTGCCGACCGATATGCCGATTGGAGATTATGATATTTATCTGAATTTACCGGATCCTAGGCACGGCTGCTCTGCTGGGCGGCTGCCAGTCCAGCTCCAATGCTTCTGTCGAGGTCAAAGTCGGCGATAAGGTCAGCAACTGGAACAACCTGGGCGTCCAGCTGACCAGCGTTTTTACCCTGACTTCCGCCCCCGATGTCCCGGGCCATGAGTATGTGGCTGTGCTGGTCACCGCCGTCAACCGCTCTTCCAGCGTCACGTTCAACATCGGTGCCCCCAACATTGTAGAGATCAACGCCGCTTACCCGCTGAATACCGATGCCGCCAAGGCTGCCAACACGGCTCCTTACTTCCACGCGCTGTCCGCTTCCACCACCGATTTTGCCGTGGTCTGCGACGGTGCCGACGTGGAGAGCGGCGCTTACATCTCCCTGTACGACAGCACCACCGAGACCTTTACCGATGCCCCCAGCCTGCCCCCGCAGCGCTCCGGCTACATTGAGCTGGTCTGCATGGTGCCAACCGGCTGGCAGCAGATCACGGTCACCTATACCCCGACCTTTGTCACCAACAAGACGCTCACTTTCAGCCTGAGCGCTTCCGATGTGGCCAAAGCCTGATCTTGCGGGACGAAATTTCGTCAGTTTTGGACAGAGCAAGGCCAAAAGTTTCACAAAAACATTTGCAAAACCATTGACATTTGCTTTGTTTTCGCCTATTTTATAGGTAATGCTTTTTGAGCAAAATTGCAAAATTGTATTTGTACATACGAGGAGGAACGATTATGTCCTTAACATTTTCTCGCCGCTCTTTCCTGAAATATACCGCTGTTGCTGCTGTGGCCGTGGCTGGTTCCAGCCTGCTGACCGGCTGC
>ENA-UPWM01000709-UPWM01000709.1-human-gut-metagenome-genome-assembly--contig:-NODE-709-length-14850-cov-26.731943_pt1 | contig 14850 bp, 8 predicted proteins | sample MGYA00250051_ERZ773379 | MGnify/ENA primary metagenome ERZ773379 (study PRJEB29103, sample SAMN06112020) | human gut metagenome | biome: human gut; feature: ankylosing spondylitis patient; material...
AAGGGCCATATCGTCATCAGCGGAAAAGCGGCCCTCGTGGCCGTCGTCATGGCGGCGATGGTCTTCGCGGTGAGCAACCTGCTGTTCTTGGGCGACCGCGAGGTGGACATGAGCGTCTACTACATCCGTACGCTGGTGGATTTCTGCGGCGTGCTCATCCTGACGGTCCAGCACGAGCAGCTGCGGGAGGCGGCGCTCCACAGCGAGCTTGCCGCCATGGACGAGGTGCTCCACCGCCAGTACGAGCAGTACAAGCGAAGCAAGGAGGGCATCCGACTCATCAACAGCCGCTATCACGAGCTGAAGATCCAAATCGCGGACATCCGCGCCGAGCGCGACCGGGCCAAGCAGGACGCGGCTCTGGCCCGGATGGAGAGCGGCATCCGGCAGTATGAGGCCGAGAACAAGACCGGCAACCCGGTATTGGATACCCTATTGACCGCCAAAAGCATGGACTGCCAGCAGCGCGGCATCAACATGACCAGCGTGGCCGACGGCAGCCAGCTGGGCTTTCTGAGCACGCGGGAGCTGTGTACCCTCGTGGGTGCGCCGCTGGACAACGCCATCGAGAGCGTGCTGGCCGAGCCTGACCCCGAAAAGCGTCTGCTGCGGGTGGCCATCTATAACCAGAGCGGCTGCGTGATGCTCCGCTTCGAGAACTACTGCGCCCAGCCCGTGGAGATGGGCGCGGACGGTCTGCCCGTCCACAACGCCCACGGCGGCTACGACCTGCAGGGCGTGCAGGCGGCCGCCCAGCGCCACGACGGCACCATGACTCTTCATTGGGCCGACGGCTGGTTCACCCTGCGGATCTTGCTGCCGGTCCCATCGTGAGAAACGTCTCTGTCATCGCATAGCGATGACAGAGACGTTTTGTTATTCTGCACAATAAAACCGTTCTCGAAATTGTGGATTAGCACAATAAAATTTGAAACCAAATTGAAACTTCTGCAAAACATGCCTCCAAAATGACAGATTGTGAAGATGTTTGTGAATTTTCTTTGAATCCATTTATAATAGAGGCAACGCTCCGGGAGCTGTACCCGGAAAATATGGATTCAGAATAAGGAGGAAGAAAATTATGTTGTCCATCAATATGGATGATGTAATGCAGGTAGTTTCGAACATTCAGAACTATCTGATTGCATTCGGCGTCGTCCTCGTACTCGCGCTCCTCGTGATGTTCGCGGTGCGGAAGATGCCCAAAGCGAAAAAGAAGATGATCCGTGCGCAGTCCGGCCTCGCCATTCTGCTGGCGCTGGCGATCGTCGTCAACCTCATCTGCACCGGCCCCATGTCCACCATGCTGGACCTGGTCTCCGGCGAAGGTTCCATCAGTGAGGAGACTTCCGCAGAGGCCACCGAGCTGGTCAATGAGATCACCCAGGAAGGCATCGTTCTGGCTCAGAATGACGACAACATCCTGCCTGTGGCTTCCGGCTCCAAGCTGAACGTCTTCGGCTGGGCTTCCACCAGTCCCTGCTACGGCGGCACCGGTTCCGGCGCTCTGAACGACGCTTACCCTGTCACCGACCTGCTCACCGGTCTGCATGATGCAGGCATCGAGACCAACGACGAGCTGAGCAAGTTCTACACCGATTACTGCTCCACCCGCCCCAGCGTCGGCATGGCACAGCAGGACTGGACTCTGCCCGAGCCGAATGTCAGCCTGTACACCGACGAGATGATGGCAAACGTCAAGGAGTACTCTGACACCGCTATGGTCGTCATCACCCGCGTCGGCGGTGAGGGCGCAGACCTTCCCACCGATATGTCTGCTGTCGTGGACGGCAGCTGGGTCCGCCGTGTGGCAGATTACCGTGGTTCTCAGCGCGGCGCCGGCTACTACAACGGCACTTACGATGACACCCTGAACGAGGGCAATGACTGGGATAAGGGCGACCACTTCCTGCAGCTGTCCAACCGCGAGGAAGAGCTCATCGACCTCGTCACTTCCAACTTCGACAAGGTCGTCGTCGTTTACAACGGCGCAAACGCTTTCGAGATGGACTGGGTCAAGGATTACCCCCAGATCAAGGGCGTCCTGCTCTGCCCCGGCACCGGCCAGTCCGGCTTTGAGGGCTTTGGCCGCGTGGTCGCCGGTGAGGTCAACCCTTCCGGCCGTACCGCTGACACCTATGTTGCTGACCTGACCGCTTCTCCGTGGTGGAACAACTTCGGCGACTTCAAGTACACCAACGCTTCCGAGTTCAATTCCAACGCAAGTATGTTCGACCCCGAGGGTACCACTCCCTCCTTCGTCAACTACGTTGAGGGCATCTATGTCGGCTACAAGTTCTATGAGACGGCTGCCGATGAGGGACTCATCGACTATGACAAGGAAGTTGTCTATCCCTTCGGCTACGGCCTGAGCTACACCACCTTTACTCAGAAGATGAGCGACATCACCAGCGACGGCAGCAGCCTGAAGTTCTCTGTCACCGTCACCAATACCGGCTCTGCTGCCGGCAAGGATGTCGTGGAGATCTATAATGATCCTCCGTACACCAACGGCGGCATTGAGAAGGCTTCCGCAAACCTGCTGGACTTCGCCAAGACCAGCGAGCTTGCCCCCGGCGAGAGCGAGACCATCGACTTCACCATCCCGGTCGAGGATCTGGCTTCCTACGATTACAAGAACAACGGCTGCTATGTGCTGGAGGCTGGCGATTACATCATCAGCACCAACTCTGACGCCCACAATGTTCTGGATTCCAAGACCTACACTGTCGCTTCCGACATCGTTTACAACGAGTCCAACAAGCGCGAGAGCGACGAGGTCGTGGCGATCAACCAGTTCGATTTCGCCGAAGGCGAGATCACCTATCTGTCCCGTGCAGACGGCTTTGCAAACTACGACGAGGCCATTGCCGCTCCTGCTACCTATGAGATGAGCGATGAGGCCAAGGCTGGCTTCGAGAACTGCTTCACCTACACCGAGTCCGGCTACGAGAAGGACGAGGACCCCAACGCAGAGGACATCACCACCGGCGCAAAGAACGGTCTCAAGCTGGCTGACCTGCGCGGCGTGGACTACAACGACTCCAAGTGGGATGACCTGCTGGATGAGATGAGCATCGACGACCTGCAGCAGACCATCGGCTTCGGCGGCTACCAGACCGCAGCCGTGGACAGCATCGGCAAGGTGCGCACCAACGACTGTGACGGCCCTGCGTCCATCAACAACAACTTCACCGGCGTCGGTTCTGTCGGTTTCCCGGCTGCTACCCTCATCGGTATGACCTGGAGCAAGGACCTGGCCCACGACTTCGGCGACAGCATCGGCAAGATGGCCAACGAGATGAACACTTCCGGCTGGTATGGCCCGGCTATGAACATCCACCGCACCGCATTCTCCGGCCGTAACTTCGAGTACTACTCTGAGGACGGTGTCCTGTCCGGTGCTATGGCCGCAAACGCCATCGCAGGCGCACAGGAGCACGGCGTCTACGCTTACATGAAGCACTTCGCCCTGAACGATCAGGAAGGCAACCGTAACTGCATGGCGGCTACCTGGTCCAACGAGCAGGCTATCCGCGAGATCTACCTCAAGCCCTTCGAGATGTCTGTCAAGGATGCTGACTGCCACGCTGTCATGTCTTCCTTCAACTACATCGGCAATCGCTGGGCTGGCGGCTGCTCTGAGCTGCTGCAGAACGTCCTGCGCGGCGAGTGGGGCTTCCTCGGCTTCGTCGAGACCGACTACTTCGGTGTCTACGGCTACATGACCGCCGATCAGGCTGTCCGCAACGGCGGCGACCTGATGCTCTGCACCACCGGCAACGATTACAACAATGTGACCGTTCTGACCAACAGCAGCAAGCAGGCAATGCGCACCTCTGCCAAGAACATCCTCTACACCGTGGTCAACAGCCGCGCTTATGAGGCTGAGAACCTGAACCCCGGCATGGCAAAGTGGAAGGTCATCATGATCGGCGCTGACGTCGTGGCCGCGCTGCTCATCGTTGGCTTGGAGTACACCGCCATCAAGAACTACAAGAAGCGCAAGGAAGAAGAGGAAGAAGTCTAAACCGGACCCTCTCTCCATGCAGCACCTGAACTGAACCAACGGCAAAGGCCCGCTGCACCAGACAGCGGGCCTTTGCCCTGCTCAGGATAAAATGAGGAAAATGCGATGAAGCATACCGACATCATCCAGAAACTGAACTTAGAGCAAAAATGCGCTCTGCTCTCGGGCGAGACGGTCTTTACCACCCGCGCTCTGCCGGGCAAAGGCATCCCGGCCATCACCCTTTCGGACGGCCCCAACGGTGTCCGCAAGCAGGCCGGTGCCGCCGACCATCTGGGCCTCAACCCCAGCGTTCCGGCAACCTGCTTTCCGACCTCTTCCGCCACTGCGTGCAGCTGGGATGAGAAGCTGGGCGAAGCCGTGGGCGAGGCACTGGGCGAGGAAGCCGCTGCACAGGAAGTGGCTGTCCTGCTCGGCCCCGGCCTGAACATCCAGCGCAGCCCCCTCTGCGGCCGTGACTTCGAGTATTTCTCGGAAGACCCCATCCTCGCGGGCAGGATGGCCGCCGCCTATGTGCGCGGCATCCAGAAAAACGGCATCGCTGCCTGCCCCAAGCACTTTGCGGTCAACAGTCAGGAGCTGCGCCGCATGGCCAGCGACTCGGTGCTCGATGAGCGCACCCTGCGGGAGCTGTATCTGACCGGCTTCGAGATCGTGGTGAAAGAGGCAAAGCCCAAGACCATCATGACCTCCTACAACCTCATCAACGGCACCTACGCCAACGAGAATGCCCACCTGCTGCAGGACATTCTGCGGAAGGACTGGGGCTTCGACGGGGCCGTCGTCACCGACTGGGGCGGCTCCAATGACCACGCCCTCGGCGTGAAGAACGGCTCCACCCTCGAAATGCCCTGCCCCGGCGGCGACTCCATCCGGGAGCTGATGAAGGCCGTACAGGACGGCAAAATTTCCGAGGCCGACGTGGACGCCCGCCTCGACGAGATGCTGGAACTGGTGCTCTCCACCCACGCTGCGGTGGAAAAAGCGCCCCGCACCTTCGACGCTGCCGCGCACCATAAGCTTGCCCGCCGCGCGGCCGCAGAGAGCATCGTCCTGCTCAGGAACGAGGGCGGCATCCTGCCGCTCAAGCCCAATGAGAAGCTGGCCGTCATCGGCGACTTTGCCGAGACGCCCCGCTATCAGGGCGCAGGCTCCAGCGCCGTCAACGCCCTGCAGGTGGACACCCTGCTGGACAGCATCAAGGCCGACGACAGCGGCATCACCTTCGTGGGCTATGCCTCCGGTTTCGAGCGTCAGGGTGCAGCGGACGCCGAGAAGCTGGAAGAGGCTGTGGCCCTCGCAAAGAAGGCTGACACCGTTCTGCTCTGCCTCGGCCTCGATGAGCTGCGGGAGAGCGAAGGCCTTGACCGCTCTGACATGAAGCTGGCCGAGAACCAGCAGCAGCTTCTGGCTGCTGTGGCTGCCGTCAACCCGAACGTCGTCGTTCTGCTGAGCGCCGGTGCGCCGGTGGAGACGCCGTGGGCCGGCCAGTGCAGGGCGCTGGTCTACGGCGCACTGGGCGGACAGGCAGGCGCCGGCGCAGCCGCAGACATCCTCACCGGCAAGCTCTGCCCCTGCGGCAAGCTGTCCCAGACCTGGGCGCAGGCTCACGACGACACCCCCGCCAAGGCGAACTTCGGCGGCGAGGGCCGGAACGTGGAGTACCGCGAGGGCCTGTATGTGGGCTACCGGTACTATCAGACCGCCGGTGTGCCGGTGGCGTTCCCCTTCGGCTACGGCCTGAGCTACACCACCTTCGAGTACAGTGATCTGAAGGCAGATGAGAAGGGCGTGACCCTCACCGTCACCAACACCGGCAGCTGTGCCGGTGCCGAGATCGTCCAGCTCTACGTCGCAAAGCAGGACGCCAAAGTCTTCCGTCCGGTGCAGGAGCTGAAGGGCTTTGCAAAGGTCTTCCTCGCCCCCGGCGAGAGCAGGACGGTGAGCATCGCTCTGGACGACAAGGCGTTCCGCTACTGGAACGTCAAGACTGACCGCTGGGAAGTCGAAGGCGGAAGCTATCAGCTCCGCGTGGGTGCATCCAGCGCAGACATCCGCCTGACGGCGGAAGTCTCCGTCAAGGGGACCAACGCTCCCGACCCCTACGAGGGTCTCGACCTGCTCCACTACGTCTCCGGTCAGATCACCTATGTGACCGACGCCGAGTTCGAGGCTCTGCTGGGCCATCCGATCCCGGAGGATGTCGTCCGCATCGACCGGAACATGACGCTGGGCGAGATGGACCATGGCCGCAGTCCGCTGGGCTGGGTGGCACAGAAGGTGCTGCGCTGCCGTCTGGACAGCAGCTTTGCAAAAGGCACCCCCGACCTGAACACCGTGTTCCAGTATAATATGCCGCTGCGCGCGCTGGCCAAGATGACCAACGGCATGGTGAGCATGGGCATGGTGGACGGCCTCGTCTGGGAGCTGAAAGGCTTCTGGCTCGTGGGCATCCTTCGGGTCATCTATGAGTTCGTCAAGAATCTCATCCTGAACAGCCAGATGGAAAACCGGCTCAAAAACAGCTGAAAGGAATAAGGCCATGAATTTCTGGAATAACTTTGCCGCAAAGCATCCGGCCGCGGCCAAATGGGTGCGGGAGGGTGGACTGTTCGTCATCGTGTCCAACCTCATCACCCTGTTCAAATACCTGCTTCTGCAGTTCCTGCCCAAGGCGTTTGCAAGCCTGCCGGTGGTGGACTTCGGCTGGCCGGGCATCGACATCACCCTGTTCGGCGAGACCTTCAAGTGGAACATCCTCGGCTATGACGCGGCCCACGGCGGCCTGCCCTACTTCTGCGCCTACATGGTGGCCATGGTCATCGGCGAGTGCATCAATTTCCCCATCCAGCGCAGCCTCGTCTTCCGCAGCAAGGGCAACCTCGCCAAGCAGATCGGCTGGTATCTGCTGGCCTTCTGCCTCATCACCTGCATCGTCAACTCCATCAACTGCATCTGGGTGGCTGTGGCCGGTCTGCTGGTGCCTGATTTCATCTACAACATCGGCACCACGGTGCTCAACGGCGGCATCTCGATGATCATCTTCTTCTTCGTGAACAAGATCATCTTCCCCGAAGGCGAAGCCGCAAAATAATCTGTCATCTTCTTTGTTTTCATCATTTTCTTCATTCGAACCAACAGGCCGTCTTCCTCTGGAGGACGGCCTGTTGGCATATTGAGTGGTTTTGGACGCTGCAAAGGACGAAATTTCAGTCATAGGGAAAGAATCTGCCCAAGGGTCTTGCACTTTGATGCTTTACTGTGGTAAAATCAGGCCATGCTTTTATCATAGAGGAAAAAAGCACCAAAGGGGGAACGTGTATGAGTGAGATCTGTATCATCGTCACCATCGTCGTCTATCTTGCGGCCATGCTGCTGGTGGGTTTCGCCTATAGCAAGACCAACAACGACAGCGCCGACTTCTACCTCGGCGGCCGGAAGATGGGGCCGCTGGTCACGGCTATGAGCGCCGAGGCCAGCGATATGTCCAGCTGGCTGCTGATGGGTATGCCGGGTCTGGCCTATCTGACAGGCATTGCCTCGCCGGGCTGGACGGCCATCGGCCTTGCGCTGGGTACCTGGCTCAACTGGCTCATCGTGGCCCGGCGGCTCCGCCGCTATTCGGCCAACCTCGACGCCATCACGGTACCGCAGTTCTTGTCGCTTCGCTTCCATGACCAGCGCAACCTGCTGAACGCTCTGGGCGCGGTCATCATCATCGTCTTCTTCGTGCCGTATACGGCCTCGGGTTTTGCGGCCTGCGGCAAGCTGTTCCACAGCCTCTTCGGCGTAGATTACATGGCGGCAATGCTGGTGTCAGCCCTCGTCATCGTGGGCTATACCATCCTGGGCGGCTTCCGCGCCGTCACCACCACCGACCTCATCCAGTCGGTGGTCATGTCGCTGGCCCTCATCGCGGTGCTGGGCTACGGCATCGTCGTGGCAGGCGGCTGGGGCGCTGTTGTCGAGAACGCCCAGAGCCTTTCCGGCTACCTGACCATGACGGCCAGCCACGACGCTGTGACCGGCGGGGCCACGTCCTACAGCCTGCTGGACATCGTCTCCACCATGGCGTGGGGTCTCGGCTACTTCGGTATGCCCCACATCCTGCTCCGCTTCATGGCCATCGAGGACGAGAAGAAGCTGGTGCTCAGCCGCCGCATTGCCACCGTCTGGGTGGTCATCGCCATGGCGGCGTCCATCGTCATCGGCATGGTGGGCCTCGGCATGACCAGAGTCGGTGCGCTGGAATTCCTCAGCGGCTCGTCCAGTGAGACCCTCATCGTCCACATCGCCAGCCTCATCAGCCAGCACGGTGTGCTGGCGGCAGTCCTCGCCGGACTCATCCTTGCAGGCATCCTGGCGGCTACGATGTCCACGGCGGACAGCCAGATGCTGGCCGCTGCGTCCAGCGTGTCCCAGAACATTTTGCAGGAGTTCGGCCACCTCAAGCTGAGCGAGAAGCAGAGCCTCTTCGCAGCCCGCCTGACCATCATCTGCGTCAGCGTGGTGGGCGTGGTGCTGGCCCGCGACCCGGATTCCAGCGTCTTCGGCATCGTCAGCTTTGCGTGGGCCGGTTTCGGCGGCTCCTTCGGCGCTGTCATCCTCTGCGCCCTGTTCTGGAAGCGCTGCAACTGGCAGGGTGCGCTGGCCGGTATGCTCTCCGGCGGCTTGATGGTCTTCGTCTGGAAGTACCTCGTCAGCCCGCTGGGCGGCGTCTTCGGCATCTATGAGCTTCTGCCCGCCTTCCTCGTCTCGCTGGCCGTCTGCGTGGTGGTCAGCCTCGTGACCCCGGCTCCCACGGAAGATATTCTGGCCGAGTTCGACGCGGCAAAATAACCGGTAAAAACAAGAGGAGGGCCTGTGCCGAAACCCGGCACAGGCTCTCCTTTTATGCTTGTGTGACGCTTCCGTGCTCCACCCGGTATACCTTGTCAAACTGCTTCATGAACGCCCCCGAGACGTCGTGGGTGATGGCCACCACCATGCAGGGGAGAGCGAGCAGATTTTCCATGATCTGTCCGCTGGTGTCGGGGTCGAGGCTGGCGGTGATCTCGTCGGCGATGATGAGGTCGTACCGGCGAAGCGCCAGCCGTGCGATGCCGATGCGCTGGCGCTGCCCGCCCGAGAGATTCTTGCCGTTCTCGCTGATGAGGGTGTCGAGGCCGTCGGGCAGGGTGCTCACCCAGTCGGTGAGGCCCGCCATCCCGATGGCGTGGGAAAGCTGAGCCTCGGGGAAGTCCGCGCCGAGGCAGATGTTGCTGCGGAGGGTGTCATTGAAGAGATAGGTTGTCTGGGCAATGTAACCTACCCGCTGGTAGAGGCTCTGACGGTCGATGTCCCGCAGCTGCTGGCCGTTGAAGAGGATGCTGCCGGTATAGTCTGGGTAGTACTGGAACAGCAGCTTTGCCAGTGTAGACTTGCCGCAGCCGCTTTCGCCCACGAGGACGGCTTTTTCCTGCCCGGAGACCGTCAGCCGGACGCCGCGCAGCACCGGTGCAGCGGCCCCGGGGTAGGAAAAGCCGGTGTCCTTGCACTCGATGTGCTCGAGTTTACCGATGGCCCGGCCCGCAGAGACTTTTTCCGGGCTGGACATGGCTGCTTCAAGCCGCTGACGGATGCCCTTCGAGGATCTGACCTTGGCCCAGCACTGGGCGATCTGATTACAGGGCGTGATGACGAAGTTCGCCATGCTGGCGGCGGTGGAGACGGTGCCCATCGTCAGCCGCCCGTCGAAAGCGAGAAAAAGGCCCACCAGCATGACGATGGGGAAGATGAGGTTGCTGATGAGAGAGGTGTTGACCACCATGGCGTTGAGGCTCTGCTGGTAGGCCTGCTCGCTGTCGCGGGCCTGCCGGGCAGCATCCCGGTGGCGGGCGGCATAGGCGTCCTCCCGCAGAAAGCCCCGGATGACCTCGAACCCGCCCAGAAGCTCCTTGAGCTGCTGGGTGTAGCCCGCCATCTGGAGCGAAAAAGCGTCTCGGGAGGCTTTGAGCCGCTCATTCATCTTCCGGGGCAGGACCAGCGGCGGCACGGTCACAAGCAGGATGGCCGCCAGCATCACCGGGCTGATGTAAAGGTACATCCCCAGCGCACAGAGCATGATGCCGCCCCAGAACGCGATGTTGAAGAGGGACATATAATAGTCGTCGTAGAGGGTGCGCAGGTCGGTGGTCAACAGGGAGAGATAGGCTGCGTCGCCCTCCCGCTGATATTGGGACACCGGGCGGCGCAGCACCCGCTCCATGACCTGTCCCCGCACCTGCTCCACGGCGCCGCAGGCGAGTTTTGTAAAGGAGCGGCGGCTCAGCCGTTCGAAAAACCAGCTGGTGAAGGTGATGAGGAACACCAGCCCCATATAGCCCAGTGCCTCCTGCTTGCTCTTGGAGTCGATAAGCCACTTGAGCTGGAAGTTTTTCAACGGCGCGAAAAAGGATACCGCCGCTGTAAAGAGCGCGAAGAGCATGAGCTTCACCCAGTGGTGTCGGAAGTAGTCGTTGACCGTTGCTTTTTTCATGTGCAGTATCCTCCGCAGAGTGCTATAAAACGAGATGGATCACAAGAAAGACCCATCCGACTTCCTTTTTGCGGGAGATCGGATGGGTCTTGATCTTATGGCCTTATGTAAGAGATGCTGTCAGCTTACAGCTGGGGGCCGGCGGAGACCAGAGCCTTGCCGTGCTCGTTGCCCTCGTACTTTGCGAAGTTCTTGATGAAGCGGCCAGCCAGATCCTTGGCCTTCTCTTCCCACTGAGCGGCATCTGCGTAGGTGTCGCGGGGGTCGAGGATAGCGGGGTCAACACCGGGCAGAGCGGTGGGAACCTCGAAATCGAAGTAGGGGATCTTCTTGGTGGGAGCCTCGTTGATGGCGCCGCTCAGGATAGCGTCGATGATGCCGCGGGTATCCTTGATGGAGATGCGCTTGCCGGTGCCGTTCCAGCCGGTGTTGACCAGATAAGCCTTTGCGCCGCTCTTCTGCATCTTCTTGACCAGCTCCTCAGCGTACTTGGTGGGGTGCAGCTCCAGGAAGGCCTGACCGAAGCAGGCAGAGAAGGTGGGGGTGGGCTCGGTGATGCCGCGCTCGGTGCCGGCCAGCTTTGCGGTGAAGCCGGACAGGAAGTAGTACTGGGTCTGCTCCGGAGTCAGGATGGAGACCGGGGGCAGGACGCCGAATGCATCAGCAGACAGGAAGATGACATTCTTGGCTGCGGGTGCAGAAGAGATGGGGCGGACGATGTTCTGGATGTGGTCGATGGGGTAGGAGACGCGGGTGTTCTCGGTCACGCTCTTGTCGGCGAAATCGATGTGGCCCTCAGCGTCCAGAGTGACGTTCTCCAGCAGAGCGTTGCGCTTGATGGCGTTGTAGATGTCGGGCTCAGAGTCCTTGTCCAGGTTGATGACCTTAGCGTAGCAGCCGCCCTCGAAGTTGAAGACGCCGTTGTCGTCCCAGCCGTGCTCGTCATCGCCGATGAGCAGACGCTTCGGGTCGGTGGACAGGGTGGTCTTGCCGGTGCCGGACAGACCGAAGAAGATGGCAGTGTTCTTGCCCTCCTTATCGGTGTTGGCAGAGCAGTGCATGGAAGCGATGCCCTTCAGCGGCAGGAAGTAGTTCATCATGGAGAACATACCCTTCTTCATCTCGCCGCCGTACCAGGTGTTGACGATGACCTGCTCCTTGCTGGTGATGTTGAACAGCACAGCAGTCTCGGAGTTCAGGCCCAGCTCCTTGTAGTTCTCGACCTTAGCCTTGGAAGCGTTGTAAACAACGAAATCAGGCTCGAAGTTCTCCAGCTCCTCAGCGGTGGGACGGATGAACATATTGGTAACGAAGTGTGCCTGCCAGGCCACTTCCACGATGAAACGCACTGCCATGCGGGTATCCTTGTTGGCGCCGCAGAAAGCATCCACGACGTACAGGCGCTTGTTGGACAGCTCCTTCTGAGCGATCTCCTTGACAGCCTTCCAAGCCTCCTGGGAAGCGGGGTGGTTGTCGTTCTTGTACTCATCGCTGGTCCACCACACGGTGTCCTTGGAGTTCTCGTCCATCACGATGAACTTGTCCTTGGGAGAACGGCCGGTGTAGATGCCGGTCATCACGTTCACAGCACCCAGCTCGCTGACCTGACCCTTCTCGTAGCCTTCCAGCTCGGGATTGGTCTCCTCTGCGAACAGCTGCTCGTAGGAGGGGTTGTGCACGACTTCAGTCGTGCCGGTGATGCCATACTTGGTAAGATCCAACTTTGCCATATTTGCGTACCTCTACTTTCGTTTGATCCTTACATAACTCTGTGTAGGAGATGCAGCGCCATTTATGGTACGGACACCGCATAAGGGGGAGACAGCACAGAACGATGCAGTGCAAATTCTCCTGTCTACCATTATACACAAAAGCTTTCCAAAAGCAATAAATGGAAGGTTCTGTTTGCAAAAAAGAAACAAATTTCATAAACAAGCTTTCCCGCATTAAGTAAATTCCCGAAGCCCTGCAGGGACGCAGACTGTGAAAAATAAGGCGGGACGGGGAAAAACCGACATTTTGATAAAAGTTTGACAAGCATGGATACATTAAAAAACAGGACGATTTGCGCATTTTTATCCCCGATTTGCTGCTGCCTTTGTCTTATTGTGTAATTTTTGCGTTGGCTCAAACGTTTTTCTGGCGAAAGGACTTTCGTTGTGCTATACTTATTTTAAACAGAAGCACTTTTCCGCCCGCCGCGGCGGTCCACATATAAAGGAACTGCCATGAAAACCATCTACATTCTGCTCACCCGCTCCGGCACGCTGCTGTCCAAACTGGTCTATGCCGCCACCGGTGCCAGCTATACCCACGCCTCCATGGCGTTTGATGCAGAGCTGAGTTGCCTGTACAGCTCCACCCGCAAAAACGGCTACACCATGTTCCCGGCGGGCCCCAGCAAGGAATATCTGAACAAGGGCGTTTTCCGGCTGCGAGACGACGCCCCCTGTGCGCTGTACGCGCTGGAGGTGTCCGACGAGGCCTATTCCCACGCCCTGTGCCGCGCCGAGGAGTTCATGCGCCACACCTCGGCGTGAAGGTGCTCGTGTTCCCGGAGCTGACGCTCACGGGCGCTACCTGCGGCGATCTGTTCTACCAGAACACCCTGCTCGCAGGCGCGGCGGCCGCGCTCGAAAAGGTCGTCCAGGCGTCCGAGGGCAAGGACATGCTCGTGTTCGTCGGCTTGCCGGTCGCGCAGGGCGCGAAGGTGTATGACGCGGCGGCTGCCGTGTGCAACGGTGAGCTGCTCGGCGTCGTGCCGGCCAGCTGCCCGGGCGACAAGCACTTTGCCCTGCCCGGCGCGCTGCTCGACGACATTCAGATCGGCTCGCTCGGCCCGGTCGATTTCCACCCGCAGCAGCTGTTCCAGCACAGCGCAGTCAGCGAGCTGAACGTCGCCGTGCTCGTCGGCGCGGACGTGTCCGCCCCGGTGTCCCCGGCCGTGCGCCACGCGCTCGCCGGTGCGACCGTGCTCGTCGAGATGGCGGGCTTCCCGATGGCGACGGACTCCGCCTGCCGCGTGACCACCGCCGCGCGCGCCGAGAGCGCGAAGCTGCACGCCGGCGTCGTGCTGGCGGCTCCCGGCTTCGGCGAGTCGAGCACCGACGCGACGTATTCCGGCCTGTGCCTCGTCGCCGAGGACGGCAAGGTGCTCGAGAGCGCCGAGGACGGCTGCTCCGACGTCGTGACGGAGCTGGACGTGCAGCTGCTCATCGCCGCGCGCCGCAAGGACGCGACCTTCACCGGCGATGCTGCGTCCTACGTCGTCACCGAGTGGGGCGAGGGCGTGGAGGAGACCGTACTCACCCGCCCGTTCGGCAAGTACCCCTACCGTCCGGACGACCCGGCCGATTACCACGCCGCGGCCAAGCGCCTGCTGCACATGCAGGCAGCCAGCCTCGTGCGCCGCATGCAGTATGCCAATCTCAAGCACCCGGTCGTCGGCATTTCCGGCGGCGTGGACTCCACGCTCGCCGTCATCATCTGCGCCGAGGCCGTGAAGATGATGGGCCTGCCGGCCGACTACGTCACCGCCGTGACCATGCCGTGCTTCGGCACGACCGATCGCACGAAATCCAACGCCATCATCGTGTCCGAGCAGCTCGGCGCGACCGTGCGCGTCATCGACATCGGCGAGAGCGTCATGCAGCACTTCAAGGACATCGGCCACGACCCCGAAAACCGCAACGTCGTGTACGAAAACTCGCAGGCGCGCGAGCGCACCCAGATCCTCATGGACGTGGCCAACGGCTTTGCCGACGGCGGCATCCATGTCGGCACGGAGGACATGAGCGAGTTTGCCGACGGCTGGTGCACCTACAACGGCGACCACATCTCCATGTACGACGTCAACGCCGGCTCGACCAAGACCATGGTGCAGATGGTCGTGCGCTACGTCGCCGAGACGACGGACGACAAAGTGCTCGCCAAGGCCCTGCTCGACGTGCTCGACACGCCGGTCAGCCCCGAGCTGCTGCCCCCGACGCGCAACGGCGAGATCGCCCAGAAGAGCGAGGACTCCGTCGGCCCGTACAACCTCCAGGACTTCTTCCTGTACTACCTGGTCGATCACGGCTTCGCGCCCGAGAAGGTGCTGCGCCTGGCCGACATCGCCTACGGCGACGAGTTTGACCATGCGACGCTCAAAAAGTGGCTGCGCAGCTACTGCCGTCGCCTCTTCAGCCAGCAGTTCAAGCGCTCCTGCCTGCAGGACGGCACTACGCTCAACGGCTTCAGCTTCTCGCCGCGCACCGGCTTCAGCATGCCGTCCGACGGGTCGGATGCCCTGTATCTGGCGACC
>ENA-UPWM01000723-UPWM01000723.1-human-gut-metagenome-genome-assembly--contig:-NODE-723-length-14697-cov-12.885705_pt1 | contig 14697 bp, 9 predicted proteins | sample MGYA00250051_ERZ773379 | MGnify/ENA primary metagenome ERZ773379 (study PRJEB29103, sample SAMN06112020) | human gut metagenome | biome: human gut; feature: ankylosing spondylitis patient; material...
GCGAGTTTGTCGAGTGTCCTGACCGATGGAACGGTCAGGTTGACGGGTTCCTGGAGTCCGTTCTTCAGGTGGCGCCATGTCTTGAGCCTGTTGCTGTGGTTAGATATGGCTTGCCCTCCGTCAAGGCATTGGCGAATGTCTTGTAATGTGCAGGAACAGCCATAGTCTGCTCAACATTGGCGGAATCCTTGTAAGTTACGGACGCTTGCCAACCTATATTCTTCCAATCAACATTTGAGGTGGATGAAATCTCAAAGCTGAAGTTGGTCAGCTTTTCAGTATTCTCCAGACTGATGTTGAGTGAATCGCCATTGAAAGTCTCATTAGCCTTCAGTGTACGAGCAAAGACCGTCTTCTCGATATAGTTCGGGTTGTCGTTTCCGTCACTGTCTTTCTTTTCATTGCTGCCGATGATGCTGAGAACAACATCGTCGGTTGTTACAGGCTTGTGGAAGGCACTGTGAACTTCAACGCTTGAACCATTCTCCACATTGGCAGAGGTGTTCACATCATAGATGGCACCATCCTCAGGCTTGTACTCTGTTGAAGAAAGCCCGTTAGGCAAGATATTTGACTCGCCAGCGTATGTAATGGTAGGCGACCAGTTCACCTTGTCAAATGAGCCGTTGCTTGTTTCCTCGGAACCCGACTGTACACGGAAATAGATTCTGTCACCACGCTTGACGGCAACAGAAGAGACTGCAGCAGCATAAGAACTACCGTCGCCCTTTGCAATAGTCTTGTTCCAAAGCTCATTGCCACCCTTTTGGATAGCAACTCTTACGCCGTCTGCCTTCTGATACTCGTCAGCATCATAGTCATCTGTTGGTGCAATGAGGCTTACTTGACCAGTTACGCTGACAGTTCCGTCCTTAGGAGCCTGCCATACACGCACGATGTCCTCCATCGGTGAGTTCTTGATGGCTTCCGCCTGCTCATCCTTACTGACCTCCATGACAGAAGTGTCAACCTTGCCACCATAGATGATTGGGCTTGGCGTGTCGGCACTGCTCAATGTAAACGTAGGCACGGCATTGCCAGATCCGTCAAACTCCAAGTAATTAAAAAATACCTTGCCATTGGAAACAAGGTCAACAAGTCCGTCACCGTTGATGTCGCTGAAATACTGAGTGGTCTTTGTCTTGGTGGTAGATTTGTCCGTTCCGACAACGGCAGTCAGGACATTCCAACCGACAACGGCATTCGCACCGAAAGTGTTGGTAGAACTTTTGGTTGTCGAGAAGTTACTGATGCCCTTTACCTTGACAGGCTCACCATATACTACTTCTCCGTTGTCTGTCTTAATCTGTGGACGATAATATACAGAACCACCGGACTTATATACCTTGTCAGGAAGTCCGTCACCGTTCAAGTCAACGAGTGCGGAAAGTCCCTTGCTCGTGTCGCTTGAATAGCTGTATGAGCCACCCACGGTATTGCCTTTCCAGGGACTTCCGTCCACGACACCCACACCTGCATAGAACGAACCGCTTACAGAAGAACTTGTCGTTCCGCCAAGTGCAGTTGGCTTGTCGCTGAAGCGCTTGCTGACAGTCTTCAATGGATTGACGAAACCTGCGTCAAGTCCGTCATCGTGCGTGTTCCATTTCTCGGAATCGTCCTTGAACGGAACATATCCCTTTTCAGCCTGCACATCATCATAATAGTCGAAGTTCTGGAAAGCCACTTCCTTTCCTGTGTTGTCATACTGTCTGACACCTGTGAGCATTTCCTTGTGGAATGCACCTTCCTTGTAGTCAAAGGCATAGCTGCGCAGGGTCTCGCCTTGGAAATTCACGGTCACTTTCTCCAACAGCTTGTTGGAGGAGGCGAGGAATCCATAGCGGGCATTGTTGGTCTTTACCTGCTTTACCTTGTTGCCATCAAAGAGTACAACGGTGTGCGGTTCCTGTCCTGCATTACCTGCGTGAACCTCCTTCAGATATGCAGCCTTGGCCTTCAAGCCGCCACGCACATCCTCATCCACGATGTCATACACATATTCTATATAGTCACCGTGGAGTTCCTCGACACGTTTCAGCTTCCATTCGGCAATCACCTCACGGGTATTGCCCGAAGCATCGGTGACATTGCCCTTTACAACAGCTCCGTCACCACCATAGATGTACTTGACACCCTGCTTGTCTGTAACCTCCCAATAATAGTTGGCAGGACTGTCACCCTTGCGGATGATACGGCTGAAATCACCGCCTTGGCGGGTGTAGAACTGGCGGTCAGCCTTTCTGTTCATCTTCTCGCCACGGTGTGCGACTCCCATCTGTCCGTTGTCATCCATAGTGGAGAGCATTGAACCGGACAAGAGATAAGTCTCCGTCTCTTTTGACTGGTCATAACGAGGCACGCCCCACCGGGTGTCAAGCGTAATGCTTGGCACGCTGACGTTCCAACCCTCGCCAAGCCAACCGCTACCGCCCTCGCTGCTGTACTGCAAGCCAAGGCTTGGCTGCATGCCGTTTCGTGCTGGCGGCATCTCGAACGGATACTGCAGGTTGGCAGAGCCACGGTTGTTTGCGCTTGGAGGCGCAATGACATTGAGCTTCGCCGTCGGGTCTGCCGCCTTGATGTCGTTCATCATCGTCGGGGCAAAGCCTTCGGTCTGCGGTGACTCCGGGGCCTGTATCACGCCGTTGATCATGTCGGTGAAGTGGGTCGTCTTTGAAACGACACACTCTTCCTTCTTGTCCACACGCACACGCTCCAACGCAACCCAATGCTTCTCGGCCGGGTCGTAGTAATAGGTACGGATGTCGTCCTCGGTATAGCCGCTTGGTATTCTCGTGCGGTCATACTTTATCTTGACAGTCGCACCCTCGCCTGTGAAGTGTGTTCCGTGAGGGAGAAAACGGTAGCCATGTCCTCCTGCCGTGACGTTGGTCATGGCAAAGTCAAGCTCAGGAACATTCTCCTCTCCGATAGAGTTCACGGAAAGGCTTCTGTTCCGAATGAGGTCTTTCTGAAGAACGACCAGTTTGCTACCTCCTACGGAGATACTGTCAGAGACACCCTTCTTGAAGAGTTTTCTCACGGCTGTCCCGTCCTTTGCCGAAAGGGACAGTGTGGCGGCAAGCAGTAAAACCAATGCCCACGCCACCTTCTGTATATAATTCTTCATGCGTATCTTCCTTTAAGTTACTTTACTGAGATTTTCCTTGTATGCTCCCCATTCTCGGAGATTGCCTTCACGACATACACACCCGATGCGGGAACCTTGAAGTCGGCTTGCTTGACGCTTTCGCCTGTCATTTGGCGTGACACTACCAGTTTGCCTGATACGTCAAACACCATCAATGTGGCTGCAGCAGGCTTGTCCTGTGTGAGTTTAGCCTCGTAGATGCCTGTAGTAGAACCGTTGCCATTGACAGTGAAATCCTCGTCTTCTCCAGAAATGAAGGTATTGTCAGCCTGTCTGTCCGAGCTGCCCACATGGTTCTCCCTTGCCTGTGTTCCGTTAGGCATACTTGCATCACACTCGCTGCCGACATAGACGGTCATCGTTGTCGTACACTTCTTGGGTGTTTCTATCTGCACGTTGCCCCTTGTGGTGAATGAGGTTACAGGCGTACCGTTTACGGTAAGGTCGGTGATATGTGTCTCGCCCTTTCCGTACTTGATGCAGAACCGCCATGCACGAAGTGACCAGACATATTCATGATGCACGGTCTGTCCGTTCAACTTGTATGTGACCTGCATATTGCGGACTGTAACACTGAGCACATCGCCAGGCTTGATGGTGACATATTTGGTTAGGCTTGTATATCCACCGGTTATGATATGCGCCTTGTCGCCCCGCACGTCGAAGCCATATTGGGTGATCTCGTCCGTGAGGCTTGGCTCCAATCCCACACGGTAGTTTGATTTTGTATCGTTCACCGTCCATGAGATGTCGCCAGACAGATAGGTCCTGGTGTCATGCGAGTATGAGGTGTAGAGTGCGTTGCCAGTGGCATAAATCTCGTTGCCTCCACCTTGTGATACGGACAGCGCATAGGCGCCGGGGGCAAGATTCGTGATTCTATGCGTGTCACCGAAGAATGTTCCTCTGGCAATGGTTTCTCCTTTTACTTTTCCTGCAACGGTGTCAACGCTGAGCACATAGGAATAGACTGGTGTACCGATGTTGATGCCGATGTCGATATACCCGTCATTGCGTGGAACTCCATTCTCGCAACTTGACGGCGTAGGAGTGGCATCATAGGAAATGCCGTCATAATAGGCGAATGTGAACACATCGCTTCCGCTTCCGTCTGCATCCCATAGGATATTGCGGAATATGGTCTTGCCCCTTGTCATATCAGGCTTGGAGCATCTTATGTTGCTATTGCTGTTGATGTCGAAATCACCTTCACCGCTTGGGTCTATGAGCATGACGGTACGCTTGCGGCAATAGTCCGAGAACTCCCTGTCCGGTGTGAGGTCATAGCTCAACTCTGCCATATAACCGACATCATCTATTCCTCCTGTCCTCAAGCCTGCCATGTTCAAGGCGGACTCTGCTCCTTCCGTTCGGATAATGCCCACATTTGTGTCTGTGTCAGTTGCATCCGAAAGGGATATGGTTCTTGTCGCACTTCCTGTTCCGTCAACACGCAGATAGATGTTTTTGCCTTCCTTGCGGATAGAGATGTCCGTTCCGTCAACATCCGTGGCGATGTATGAATTTGAGACCGCTCCGTTGATGATCGGATAAACAACTCCAGCATTGGTGAACCGGAATCCATACTTGCATGTGCTGCCACCGATGCTTCCGAAGCCAACGTCAAAAGTCGGGTGACTTGTCGGACAGGTGAACTCAAAAGCACCGCCACCTCCAACAAGGGCTGGGGTCGTGGCATAAGCTCCGGAAGCGGCTTTCTCTTGGATGATATTGTCAGTAAAGCCATTCCTTGACACTTCAAATCCTTGCGCAGTCCATCTTGCCACTGTACTGTCGGGCTTTGACGGCACGTTGGTCTTGACCATCCATGTACGTTTCATGACATGCCACAGGGAATCTGTAGGTGAGGTATATGTTGCAAGTGCCACATCATCGTCGCCCCAGAAAGTAAAGCCTCTGTCCGGCATCGGATTGCCGTTTTCACGTCCCATGACAAGCAGACGGGAAGCGGATGAAGGGTTGTATGGATTTGCGTCATGATAAGTTCCGTTCTCCTTCAAGGCCGCATACACCGGACTTTCCTCATATGATGTTGCGGAAAGCGGTTGGGAGAGACTTCCTGCCGTGTCGGTTCCAACAGCTGTGACCCTATGGTGGTAGGCTTGGTTCTCCGCCATATCCCAAGTCAGGTTTCCGTCGCTGTCAAGATACGAGCCTTTGAGGGTGATGCCGTACTTTACCGCCAGATAGCTCTCCACTTTTCTGCGCTCATCGGGTGTAAGCATCCTGCTGAACACAATAAGCTCAGGGGCATATCCCCGGATGGAAGCATTACCGAAGAGCGAGGTCGGGAAATCCGTACCGAAACTGCCAGAGGTGGAAGGGGTTCCGATGAATAATGTGGTGTTGGAGTTGTCTCCCCACAATGTTGTTGAAGGATTGCTTACCTTGAAGTAGGACACAACTCGCAGAGCGCTTTCCTTAAAACCGTTCTCGGACAAAGAATCACTTGATTGATAAAGCAGGTCTTCACCCGATGCTGAACCATAGTCCAGTGGTTCAACACCTCTACCCCTTACGGCTTTGTCCTTGCTCAGAATGGCTCCGTCGCCCTTGCGGCCGTCAAGAGCATAGACAACCATATCCTTGCCGATGGTTGCCAGTTCCGGTGCAAAGACACCAATGACGGTAGCCTGCGAGAGGTTGCCGTGTTTGAGTTTGGCACTCAGACTACGGAATCCGTCTGCGAGCCAGAGACTCGGATTGAAGTTGAAGTAATGGACTGAACTGTTCGGAAGAGTAAGTTCAGACTTGACGCCACGGCTGTCCAATAGCATCAGCCGTATGGAATCCCCAGAGAAATCCTGCCAACGGTAATAACCTTGCAGGTCTGAGTTCAAAGGCGCAGTCTTGAACCACAGTTCGCTTCCGCTGACTCCTCCGGGCGTTTGTGCGAAACTGCCGAGAGCGAAGCCTAACAGTAACAAAGAAGTAAACTTTCTCATGCGCTGTCAATTTGGAGTGTTTGAAAAATATAAAAACGTATGCCTCTGCCGCGCAGGGAGAGACCAGTGAGAGAGAACGGACTGTTACTACGGAGAAGAATTGTGATATAGGCTTGCTCCGTAAAGTCCTATTGTCACGTGGCAGGCCAACAGGCTTTATGTCGGCGAAGCCGGTATCCTTCTCCATGCTGTCTGCCGCGAGGATGTCGGCACCGTAGCCGGTGGCATATTCGCTGGCCTCCGGCGCAGGCTGGACGGTCGCAGCCCTGGCAGCGGCCTCTTCCTCCGAGCAGCCGGACTCCCGGTAGCTCTGGACCGCGGCCTCATAGGCACTCTGGCGGGCGGCGGCATCCTGATGCCCTGCCGTCAGCACCAGCTCTACTTCATCCTGCTTTGCGGCCTCGGCCATTTCGCGGTAGGCTGCGGCAGCCTCGGCTTCCAGCGAAACGCCGGTGGCATCATCGGCCACGGCCAGCTCCGGCGTCGGCTCTTCCGTCAGGGGAAGGTTTGCATTCACCAGCATGAGGCGCTTATCCGAAAGGTCCGTCTCCGCGCCGCCCTCATACTCCCGGGCCTCGAAGGCCGTCGGCGGTGCGATGAGGGCATAGGCCCTGGGCAGCAGCCAGAGGATGCCGCCGGTCATCACAGCCATGACCGCGCCGCAGCTGAGCAGAAAGACCGTCCAGTTGCGCACGAGGCGGATACGGTGTCTCCGGCGGCGTTCTTTCGGCGACAGAGCGCGGCGGGGTGCGGGTCGATTTTGCTCCATGATGCAGCTTCCTTCCTGTTTTTGACGTTCGCCCTGGATACAGGCACATAATAATATTATACACCCCTTTTATCTGGGTGTAAACGGCAGGGGCTGTAAAAAAATTGTGTACGCAAAAAGCCGCCGCACCGGCGCAGGACGCACGGCACAGCGGCTTTGAAGCCACATCTTACTCGAACAGCATATCGTGGATGGCGCTGACAGCCTTGTCGGCGTCCTCACGGTCGATGATGCAGGAGATCTTGATCTCACTGGTGGAGATCATCTTGATGTTGATGTTGTTGTTGGACAGAGCCTCGAACATCTTGGAGGCAACGCCGCTGTGGCTCTGCATACCGGCACCCACGATGGAGACCTTTGCGCAGGTCTCGTCGCAGGTGGCATCCTTGAACTTGCCGCTCTCCTTGAGCACGCGCATGGCGGTCTCAGCCTCGCCCTCGGCGCAGGTGAAGGAGATATCCTTCTTGCCGTCGCGGCCGGTGGACTGCAGGATGATATCCACGTTGATGTTCTTCTGGGCCAGCAGGCCAAAGATCTTGAAGCTGGTGCCCGGCTCATCGGGAACGTTCAGGATCGTGATAACGGCAACATCGGTGTCCTTTGCAACACCCTTGATCAGCATACCTTCCATGTCTTTTGTAACCTCCTTGACCACCGTACCGGGCACGGGATTCAGGCTGGACAGCACTTCCAGCTCCACATTATACTTCTTTGCCAGCTCCACGCTGCGGTTGTTCAGCACCTGCGCACCCAGAGAGGCCAGCTCCAGCATCTCGTCAAAGGTGATCTCTTCCAGCTTGCGGGTGTTGCGCACCTTGCGGGGGTCTGCGGTGTAAACGCCTTCCACATCGGTGTAGATCTGGCAGCGGTCTGCGTGCAGGGCCGCTGCAATGGCCACGGCGCTGGTATCAGAGCCGCCGCGGCCCAGGGTGGTGATATCATCCAGCTTGTTCAGGCCCTGGAAGCCTGCCACGACCACCACGCGGTTGCGCTCCAGCTCGGAGGAAATGCGCTCGGTCTCCATGCGGGTGATGCGTGCCTTGGTGTAGGCACGGTCGGTGCGGAAGCCAGCCTGCCAGCCTGTCAGGCTGGTGGCGTGGCAGCCCAGCTCGTTCAGAGCCATGGCCAGCAGCGCGATGCTGATCTCCTCACCGGCGGCCAGCAGCATATCCATCTCACGGGCCGAAGGGTTGTGGGTGATCTCAGCAGCCTTTGCGATCAGGTCGTCGGTGGTGTCGCCCTGTGCGGACACCACCACCACCACGTCATTGCCCGCCTTGTGGGTGTTGGCCACGATGCGGGCCACGTTGAAGATACGGTTCCGGTCCTTCACCGAAGAACCGCCGAACTTCTGTACGATCAACGCCATAGTTTGTCACTCTCCTCTAGTTTCTCCCAATTTATATCATTCCACAGTTGCGCCGGTATTATCTGCATCCAGCTCTAACAGTGTAAATGCTTCACATCCGTCCAGGCCTTCCAGCGTTTCCAGCCCGGCACGCAGCCCGGCATAAAAGCGCTCAGCCTCCGCGCGCTCGGCCACCGCCATCACGGTGGAACCGGCACCCGATACATACACGGCCTTTGCCCCGCACTGCTTTGCCAGCCCGAACACCTCCCGGGAACCGGGCATCAGGGGCATCCGGTAGGGCTGGTGGAGCTTATCCTCGGTGGCAATGCCCAGCAGGTCATGCCGGCCCTCACAGAAGGCGGCAGGCACCAGCGCGGCCCGGGACAGGTTATACACGGCATCCTTGTGGGTCACCTGTTTGGGCAGGGCCGCGCGGGCGGCCTCCGTCAGCAGCTTGTAGTCCGGCACGATGGCCGCAAAGCAGAGGCTCTGGTCCACATCCCGCTTGACGGAGTAGACCACGCCGTCCTCAAAGACGCTGCTGGTCAGGCCGCCCAGCAGGGCCGGGGCCACGTTGTCGGGGTGGCCCTCAATGGCCGTGGCCAGCGTCAGCAGCTCCTGGGTGTTGAGCACATCGCCCAGCATCCGGTTCGCGCCCAGCAGGCCCGCAATGATGCAGGCCGAGGAAGAACCCAGGCCCCGGGCCATGGGGATGGGGTTGGTCTGCACGATCTTCAGGGGCGGGATCTTCTTGCCCACCTTGTCGAACAGGCCCTTGGCCGATCGGTACACCAGATTGCTCTCGTTGCGGGGGATGCGGGTGCCGTCCGCCGCCGAGATGTCCAGCCTGTCGCTCTCCTCAAAGGTCACAGTGTTGTACAGGGTCACGGCCAGGCCCAGCGCGTCGAAGCCGGAGCCTACGTTGGCGCTGGTGGCCGGAACAGAAACTTTGATCTTCATCGTCCGTCCCCTTTTCTCATGCATCCTCGGGCAGCTTTTTCAGCACCAGCTTCACGCTGCCGCCCACGGTCTCCACCTTGCGGGCTGCCTCGGCCATGGCCTTTGCGTCGGCCTGCTCCACCAGATAGGAGCAGCCGTCAAAGTGCTCATCCACCACACGGCCCTTACCGTAGATGGCTTCCACCACGGCGGGAGCAACACCCGCTGCACGCACATAATATGCGGCGGGAGCCGGGTCGGTGAGCATCCCCTCCACCGGCTCCGCAGGCTGCCAGAACAGGCTGTCGTGGACCTTGGAGCCATTCTTGAGGGCATCCACCACATCGGCCACCACGGCGCTGGCGGTGGGCAGCTTGCCCGCGCCCTTGCCGTAGAACACCACGTCGCCCAGCATATCGCCCTTGACCAGCACGGCGTTGAACACATCGTCCACACCGGCCAGCTGGTGGCTCCTGGGCACCAGGCAGGGCTCCACTCCGGCGGCCACGCTGCCGTCGTCGCCCCGCTTCATCCACGCAATGAGCTTGATGACGCAGTTCAGCCGCTCCGCCGCAGCCACATCGGCCACGGTGATGTCCCGGATGCCCCGGGTGGGGATGTTCTGGGGGTAGATCTGGTGGCCGCAGACCAGCGAGGACAGGATGGCGATCTTGCGGCAGGCATCCCGGCCGTCCACATCGTCGCCGGGGTCCTTGGTCTCGGCGTAGCCCAGCTCCTGCGCGATCTTCAGGGCCTCGTCAAAGCCCAGGTTCTCCCGCACCATCTTGGTCAGCATGAAGTTGGTGGTGCCGTTCACGATGCCCTCCACCTCGGTGATGACGTTGGCGGCCAGGCACTGATGCATGGGGGTGATGATGGGGGTGCCGCCGCCCACGGAGGCCTCGAACAGGAAGGCACAGTTGTGGGCCTTGGCCAGCGCCAGCAGCTCCGCGCCGTAGGTGGCCACCATCTCCTTGTTGGAGGTGCACACGCTGCGGCCGCTCTCGAGGCAGGCCTTGACATAGGGGTATGCAAAGCGGGTGCCGCCGATGGTCTCCACCACCACCCGGATCTCCGGGTCTTCCAGAATGGTATCGAAGTTCTTGATGAAGAGGTTTGCCGCCGGATGGGCGGAGAAATCCTTGGGGTCAAGGATGTACTTGACCTCCACCGGCTCACCGGCCCGGCGGGAAACACCGGCGGCATTGCGGCACAGCACCTCGTACACGCCGCTGCCCACCGTGCCAAAGCCTAAAATCGCGATCTTTGCCATAGTTCAACCCTCGTTCCTATTTCCTGACTGTTCTTGGTGCCCTTACAGGTTATACCCGCAGTGCACGCCCACCACCATGCGCTGGCGGCTCAACCGCTCCGTCAGCTCCTCAGGGGTCATCTGCATGGTATCGGTACGGATGGTAACGGCAACCAGCGCTGCGCCGTTTTCCGGCGTGGACTGGTTGATGGTAACAATGCTTGCCCCGGCGGCGCTGATGCCCGCCAGCAGGCTTTGCAGCGCGCCTGTTTCATCCCGGAGCGTTGCCATTACGGTCACGACCTCGCGGCCATTTTCGGAATCAAAGATGCAGTCCTTATATTTATAAAAAGCACTGCGCGAAAGGTCCACGCTGCGGGTGGCAGCCGAGATGCTGCGCACTTCCCCGCTTGCCAGAAGCTCCTTGGCCTTGACCACTTTCAGGAAGACCTCGGGCAGGACCTCCGCGTCCACCAGATAAAAACGGCGTTCCAACTTGTTCACCTCACAAACACAAGTGTTCTTACAGGGAATATAATAGCATCCGGCCCCCTGCATTGCAAGAGACCGGATGTTTTTTTGTCAGATTATCCAGTTTTGAAGCGTGAAGTGGCAAGCTGTCGCAACGGAATTGAAAAAGTGTGACTTTTAACAGAGGCTGGCCTTGCACCCTCTCCGTCATCCCTGCGGGATGCCACCTCTCCCAAAGGGAGAGGCTTTGGCAAAGAGGATGAGCTTTACGCCATGCCAAGGGCTCTCCCTTCGGGAGAGCTGTCGAGCGCAGCGAGACTGAGAGGGCCGTCTGGAAAGGCCGCCGGTTCAATCCGTATCCATCCCGGTGGTGTCCTGACCCACAACGGGGGCGGTGTCCGCGCTCTGGGCTGCGGCCACGCCGCTGCTGTGGGAGTAGTTGCAGGTATCGGGCAGGTCATCGGCACGGTAGTAGCCGGTGGCGCGGCTGGGGCAGTTGGCCCCGGCCAGCAGGCCGCTCTGGGTGCAGTAGGCGCGCTCCACCACGCCGTCGCTGGTGGGGAATGCCTTATAGGGCAGGTTTGCCTGCACCTGCTCCATATAGGCCTTCCACGCCATGACACAGGTGCGGGTCTTGGCCTGCTGCTTGCCCAGGGTGTTGGTCATATCGTAAGGCGCGTCGTAGCCCCACCAGACAGCGGTGACGTAGTAGGGCGTGCCGCCCACGAACCACAGATCCTTTTCGTCGCTGGCGGTACCGGTCTTACCAAAGGACTCCATGCCGTTGGAGTTGGGGTAGCGGCCGCTGGCGGTGCCCACGTTGGAGTAGAGCACGTTCTTGAGCAGACGGTTCATAATATAGGCTGTCTGCGGGGTCAGGGCCTGATAGCTGGTGGCGTTGTTTTCCAGGTAGATGTTGCCGTCCCGGTCCAGCACACGGGTGTACAGGTGCGGGGTGGTGTACTCGCCGTCATAGAAGATCTGGAAGGCAGCGGCCAGCGCCGTGGGGGTCACGCCATGGGTCTGGCTGCCCATGACCATCTGGGCAAGGCCCACATCGTTGGCGGGGTCCAGGGTGGTCAGCTGCAGGGTGTTGTAGACAAAGTTGAAGATGTTGCTTGCGCCCACCAGGTCGCCCACCCGGATGGCGATGGTGTTCAGGGAGCGGGCCAGACCGTTCCACAGGGGCAGGTCGCTGCCGTCGCCATAGTTGCCGCCGTAGTTGCGGGGCCAGCTGCGCCATGCGTTGGGGTAGGCCTTGAGCTGACTGTCGGAAAGGCCCATCAGGCCGTTTTTGCGGCAGTAGTCCTCATCCCGGATGACCATGTCCTGCTTCTGGTACAGGGGCGAGTTGTTGAGCATGGTGGACCAGTTCACCAGCCCGTACTCCACGCCCAGCGCGTACGCGCCGATGGGCTTGATGGTGGAGCCGGTCTGCCGGGTCACACTGTAAGCACGGTTCAGGGAAAGGCTCTTGGTCTTTTCGCCCAGACCGCCCACCATAGCCAGCACGTTGCCGTCATAGTCCAGCGTGACCATGGCCGCCTGGGTGCGGACATTGCGGTAGTAGTACACGGTGCCGTCGTCGCCGGTGCGGGTCTTGGGGGTGCCGTCGGCGTTCATCACCTGCACGTCATCGTCCGAGATGCTGGTCACCTCTTCCTCATGCCAGCCGGCCGGGAAGTAAGCGTCGCCCTCGTTGCGCATCAGGTTCTCCATGGCCGTCTGCATCTTGGGGTTGACGGTGGCCTCGATGGTATAGCCGCCGGTGTAGAGCATGGACTGGGCCGTGGATTCGTCCACGCCCTCCTTGTCCATGATGTCGCGGACCACCTCGGTGAAGAGGGCATCGGTGAAGTAGCTGGTCACGGAGGAGGTCTTCTTGTTGGTGTCCTCCTCGGCCAGCACAAGGGGCTGGGCCGCGCCGTTGCGGTAATCCTCCTCCGAGATGATGCCCTGCTGCCACATATTATACATGATGAAGTTGCGGCGGTGGATCAGGTTCTCGGGGTTGGTGTAGGGGTTGTAGTTGGTGGGGTTCTTGGTGATGGACGCGATGGTGGCGCACTCCCAGAGGGTGAGCTGGCTCACGTCCTTGTTGAAATACTCGTTGGCCGCTGTCTGAACGCCCTGAATGGTGCCGGTGAAGCTGATGGTGTTCAGGTAGGCCTCCAGAATGGTCTCCTTGGAGTAGGCGCGGCTCAGGCAGAGGGCGCGGTAGATCTCGCGCAGCTTGCGCAGCGCACCCTCCACGCCGCTGGCGCTCTTGTCGCTGGTCAGGTTCTTGATGAGCTGCTGCTCCAACGTGGAAGCGCCCTGCTTGGAGCTGTAGATGGGCAGCAGATACTCGTTGATCATGGCACCGATGGTGCGCTTGAAGTTCACGCCCGGCTCGTTGTAGAAATCCTTGTCCTCGGTGCAGATGAACGCATACTGCAGGTTGGTGGGGATCTGTTCCAGGTCTGCCCAGACGCGGTGGCTGTTGGAGGAGCGCAGGGTGGCATACTCCACCTGCGCGCCGGTGTCGGGGTCGGTGGCCACCACGGTGCTGGACTGGCTCAGCTCGATGTTGTCCAGGTCCAGCAGGTTGCCGTCGTTGGCCGTGGCCTGCACGGCGTAGTACACCGCCGCCACTGCCGCCAGGCTGCACACCATGATGCCCAGGCAGATGAGGGTGGCCAGCGTGCGGCCCAGCGCCCTGAGGATGGGGTGCTTCGCCTTTTCCCGGGGCTCCTTTGGCTCCCTGGGGGCACGCCCGCGCTTGGGCGGCTCTTCCCTGCGGCTGTTGCTCACATTCACTTTACGTCCCCCCGTGGGCTGCACGTCCGTGCGTGCACCGCCCCGGTGGATCTTTCTCGATTCGTTTGAGATAAGGATCGCCTCCTACCTGCTTAAACGGTTATTCCTGACAAGTTCATCCTCTCTGCCATCCTCACCCTCTCAGTCTCGCTTCGCTCGACAGCTCCCCCAAAGTGGGAGCTTCTGACGAAATCGGAAACTTTGCCGGGTGCTGCCAAGGCCTCTCCCTTTGGGAGAGGTGGCAATGCGCCAGCATTGACGGAGAGGGTGAGCCCGCTGTCGGGGCTGAACCCTATTTCTAATCAGATACTGCTAGTATAGCACACTTCCCCCCGTAAAGTACAGCATTCCGGTGTGAAAATTGTGCACTTCTGTCTCAGGGGCGGCATTTTTGCGCATACTACCGCTGGAAAGACCCGCTGGAAAGGAGTGATTTTCTCCATGCGGAAAGTAGTTCTCTGCCTGTTTTACGCCCTGTGCGCCTTTGCCATCGCCTTCAGCCTGTTCTGGATGGCCCTGCCCCGGCTGGCGCTTTCCTCCCCTGCACCGGGAGCGGACAGCGCCGCCGAAACGCCGGTGCCCTCCGGGCCGAGCCTTGCGGCCCAGACTCTGCCCGACACCGGCCAGCCCACCCAATACCTGCTCCGGGACGAGGGCGGCATGGTGGCCGTCTACACCTGCGGGCCGGACGGCTCCCCCACCCGCCTTGCCCGGCAGACGGATATTTACGTCAACCTCCTGCCTGAAAATGACGCGCTGCGTGTCAAACAGGGAATGACAGTGACGGGAGATGCCGCCCTGCAGGAGGTGCTGGAGGACCTGGGAGGGTGAACTTTGCGAAATGCCAAAGGCCCCCCTACTAGCGGGGGCTGTCGCCGCAGGCGACTGGGGGGGTGAGCCGTGAACAGCTGCCGAACTAAACCCCACCGTCATCCCTTCGGGATGCCACCGCCCCTAATAGGGGCGGCCTTGGCAAAGAGGTTGGGCTTTGCGAAA
>ENA-UPWM01000731-UPWM01000731.1-human-gut-metagenome-genome-assembly--contig:-NODE-731-length-14612-cov-34.723770_pt1 | contig 14612 bp, 14 predicted proteins | sample MGYA00250051_ERZ773379 | MGnify/ENA primary metagenome ERZ773379 (study PRJEB29103, sample SAMN06112020) | human gut metagenome | biome: human gut; feature: ankylosing spondylitis patient; material...
GTTGCTCCAAAATAGAAAGAATAGTTGACCAGGCATTTCCGGGCTGCATCAGCAAACTTGTTGTCCAGTGCTTCGAGGGTTGTAGTCTGCGGATTGCAGTTGGGCATATCCATGAAAGAGGTGACTCCTCCGGCGGCAGCTGCCGCTGTTTCTGTAGCCATGTCGGCTTTATGAGTCAGTCCGGGATCGCGGAAATGTACATGATCATCGATCACGCCGGGCAACAGATAACATCCCGTCGCGTCAATCTCTTTGTCGCAGGGTGATGCCGGAGTTTGTCCGTTTTCCAGTATTTCAGCTATCTTTTCATTTTCTATTACTACAGAGCCGACGAATTTTCGTCCTTCATTTACAATGGTTGCATGATGTATCCACGTACGCATGTTTCTTAGTTTTTTATTTTGGAAGGATATTTTCGGAACCAGCTGTCCCATTTTAGTTTAATCACACCGAATACGGCTTCACCGAAAATGCTGCTGTTCATCTTGGAAGTTCCCAGTTCGCGGTTGATGAAGATGACGGGTACTTCTATGATTTTGAATCCGCATTTGTAGGCAGTGAATTTCATTTCTATCTGGAAGGCGTACCCCTTGAAACGGATCTTGTCCAGCGGAATGGTTTCCAGCACTTCGCGGCGGTAGCATTTGAAGCCCGCTGTCGTGTCATGAATGGGCAGACCGGTAATGAAACGTACATATTTGGAAGCAAAGTATGACATGAGTACTCTTCCCATGGGCCAGTTGACCACATTGACTCCGCTGATATACCGGGAGCCGATTGCCACGTCTCCGCCCTCATCATGGCAGGCTTTATACAGGCGGGGCAGGTCATTGGGATTATGACTGAAGTCCGCATCCATTTCGAAGATGTAGTCATACTTGTGTTCGATCGCCCATTTGAATCCGGTAATGTAGGCTGTTCCAAGTCCTAATTTTCCTTTCCGTTCAATCATGAACAGGCGTTCGGGAAACTCTTGTTGCAGACGGCGTACGATATCAGCCGTTCCGTCCGGTGAGTTGTCTTCAATGATCAGAATATGGAAATATTTCTCCAGCTTGAAAATGGTCCGGATGATATTTTCAATGTTTTCTTTTTCATTGTAAGTCGGGATGATTATGATGCTGTCACTTGTTTGCATACTGATGTCTGTTTTAGGCAAAGATAGGGAATAATATAAGATGTCTCATCATTTTCTTCGAAAAAGTGATAAAAAACTTCGGATGCTTTTCTTTGCCATAAAAATAAAAATGCCGTATTCCCAACGTTCTGAGAATACGGCAAGGTCATATTTTTATTTATCCGATATGGCCAAAAGTATATTGTGCAGCTTGTGTCATCCAGTCAAAGGCCTGTGGGCATATTCCTATGAGGCAGATTGCTGCAAGGCAGATTGCCAGAGCCGCTCTTACCGTACCGGAGCTGGTGAACTTCGGCAAGGGATTGGTTTCTGCCGGAGTGATGAAGATTGCCTTGACAACCAGAAGATAATAATAAAGTGAGATCACGGTATTTACCAGTGCGAGGAAAACGATCATCCAATGACCGGCATGGAAAGCGGCTGCAAAGACCATGAACTTGGAGAAGAATCCGGCGAACGGGGGAATTCCGGCCAGTGAGAACAGTCCGGCTGTCATGACCAGACTCAGCCGTGGATTGGTCTGATAGAATCCGTTGTAAGCTTCGCGGTCGGTTCTTCCTCCGCAATTCTGTTCTACTGTACTGATCACACCGAAGACGGCCAGGTTGGCTACCACGTAGACAGCTACATAATATGCCATGGCTCCTGCGCCCTGAGAGGGAGTTCCAAGTACGGCCAGTATCAGGTAGCCGGCTTGTGAGATACTACTGTATGCCATGAATCGTTTCATGTCGTGTTGCAGGAGGGCAAGTACGTTGGCCAGTGTGATGGACAGAATGATCACGACGGCTGCCAGATCTTCCCACTGGCTTGCCATGGGACCGAAGGCTTTTACCAGCGCATTCAACAGCGTAAATGCAGCTGCTCCTTTTGAGATGACGGACAGGTAAGCACTGACACAGGTCGGAGCGCCTTCGTAGGTATCGGGAGTCCACATATGGAATGGAACCAGACTTAACTTGAATCCCATTCCGGCGAAGAACAGAACGATTGCCAGAATCTGAAGGGGAGTACCTGTCATGTGCTGGCTCAGGTCGGCGAAATACATGGTTCCGCAAGTTCCGTATACCAGAGACAGCCCGTAAAGCATCAGGGCAGAAGAGAACATGGCAGAAAGGATGAACTTGGCTCCGGCCTCTGCACTGTGATGGCGGAACTTGTCGAATGCTACGAGACAAGCCATTGGGATGCTGGCCAGTTCAAGTCCGACATAAAGCAGCAGGAAGTTACCTGCGCTGATCATATAGAACATTCCCAATAGAGTGGAGAGAGTCAGAAGATAGAACTCTCCGGCTTTGTGGCGTGTATCTTCACGTTCCAGCCAGGGATTGGCCTGTAAGAAAACGAGCAGAGTACCTGCCGTGAGCAGGGTCTTGGCAACGGAAGTCATTGCAGTGTTCTGATACATACCGCCGAATGCTTCGACTTCATACGGACTGGTAAGGGTGACAGGAAGCAGCAAGACGAGCAATACACACGAAAGCCGTTGCATGACTTTCGGGGAAGGAGTCTTGAGGAACAGGTCAGTAAGCAATACAACGATCAGAATGACCGCCAGAGCTATTTCTGCCTGCATAGTGTGTAAGGTTGTCAGTATATCCATAATGCATTACAATTGACAAAGTTGTGAAATAATAGGTTCTACACTTCCACTGATCAGATGGCTTACCCAGTAAGGAGCCAGACCTAATCCGGCAACGGCCACAATCAGGCAGATCACGGCGAAACGTTCATCCCATGTTGCATCGGTCAGTTTCAGGTGTTCCGGGTTTGTACAGGTTCCATACAGGATCTTTCCGACAACACGCAGGATATAGACTGCCGTGATAACGATACTCATGGTGGCGATCACCGTACAGATACGGTGGAAGGCATCTGCATGCTGGAATGAACCGACAAAGACTGTCATCTCAGCAATGAATCCGCTTAATCCCGGAAGGCCGAGGTTGGCAAGTCCGGCAATGACATAACCGACAGAAAGGAACGGCATGATTTTCATCAGTCCGCTCAGCTGACGGATGTCGCGGGTGTGTGTACGTCCGTAGATCATACCGATCAGGGCAAAGAACAGAGCTGTCATCAGTCCGTGACTCAGCATTTGGAGAATAGCACCTGTTGCACTCACTTTGGTCATCATCAGCAGGGCAAAAAGTACGAGTCCGCAGTGGCTTACGGAAGAATAGGCATTGATGTATTTCAGGTCGGTCTGTACCACAGCGCTGAAAGCACCGTATACAACGGAAATGGTGGTCAGTACCAGGAAGAAGTCTCCCCAGATTGCAGCTCCGGTAGGCATCAGGAACATGGCGATGCGGAAACATCCGTAACCGCCCAGTTTCATCAGTACGCCTGCATGAAGCATGGATACAGCTGTCGGTGCTGAAGCATGACCGTCAGGGCTCCATGTATGGAAGGGAAACAAGGCACCTAATACGCCGAAACCGACAAAGGTCATCGGGAAGAAGATACGCTGCATTTCGGTCGGGATTTTCAGTTGGGCGATCTCCAGAATGTTCATGGTTTCACCGCCTGCTCCATAGAAGATTCCCAGAATACCGATCAGCAGGAAGGCAGATCCGCCCATCAGCATCAGGGTAAGTTTCATCGCTGCATATTCTTTTTTGCCGCTTCCCCAGACTCCGATCAGCAGATACATCGGGATCAGTGCCACTTCATAGAACATGAACATGGTGAACAGGTCGGTAGATATGAAGAAGCCGAATACTCCTGTACTCAACAGGGTGAACCACAGAAAATATTCTTTTGTCAGGGGCTTGAGTTTCCAGGATGCGAAAGTACCTGTGAACACAATAATGGAACTTAGCAGCAGCATGACTACGGAGATACCGTCCACTCCTACGGAATAGCAGATGTGAAGCGGTGCATACCAGACTACGCTGTTCGTAAACAACATCTCGGCAGTGGCTCCTTCGTTGCGCAGTCCGATATAGGATACGGCCAGATAGGCTGCAAGAATCAGCAGCAGGGAAGAGCCGGTTACCATGACACCCCTTATTTGATTCACGTTACGGGCAATCCAGAGACCCAGTAACATGAGCAGGGGAATTATAACAAATAGACTTAATATATTCATAATACTAATAACATGACAGTTAATACTATAATTCCACCCAGGAACCACATGGTGTAGCTCTGGATCTTTCCGCTTTGCATGGGCTGTACGCTTTCTCCTGTTGCGTTGGCACCCCAGGCCATGAAGTTCATGAACTGATCTACCACGTGGCGGTCAAACCAGGCAAGCGGAGTGGAAACACAGCGGAAGATGATTCGCTTGGTAATGAACAACCAGATTTCATCCATATAGAAGCGCTTGTATGCAGCACGGTGCAATGTGCTGAATCGGGTTGCCAGCATGTCTGCTACCGGCTGTCTGTCGCGGGCATACATCCAGGTTGCAATGGCGATGGCAATGATTGCAACGATGATGCTTGTTGCGGCCACCTGTGTGTCAAGGTGAATGTCGTATGCTTCACCGTTTGCTGAAACAAAATGTCCGAAAGGCAGTAACCATCCGCAAACGATTGTGATGGCTGCCAGGCACATCAGCGGGAAAGTCATGGCCAGCGGACTTTCGTGCGGAACGTGTTCGGCATGAAATTCCTTGTTCTCTGTTCCCCAGAAAATACCGTAATAAAGGCGGAACATATAGAAGGCTGTCATACCGGCGATGATGGTCATTATCCATCCCATGACCGGACTGAACTGGAAGCAGGCTGTCAGGATCTCATCTTTTGAGAAGAAACCTGAGAACGGAGGAATACCGGCAATGGCCAGACAGGCAATGAGGAAGGTAATGTGTGTGATGGGCATATACTTGCGAAGTCCTCCCATGGTAGACATTTCGTTGCTGTGGACGGCATGGATAATACATCCGGCACCCAGGAACAGCAGGGCCTTGAACATGGCGTGGGTGAACAGGTGGAACATTCCTGCCATGTATCCCAGTCCTCCTTCATGCGGATTTGCCGAGGTGCAGACACCGAGGGCGACCATCATAAAACCAATCTGGGAAATGGTAGAGAAAGCCAGCACACGCTTGATGTCGCTTTGGGCACAGGCTACGGATGCTGCATAGAAGGCTGTGAATGCTCCTACATAAGCAACCAGATGCAGGGTGTGAGGAGCAAAACCGATGAACAGCGGGAACATGCGTGCTACCAGGTAAACACCGGCTACCACCATTGTGGCAGCGTGGATCAGGGCGCTGACCGGAGTCGGACCTTCCATAGCGTCAGGCAACCAGATGTGCAGCGGGAACATGGCGCTCTTTCCGGCACCGCCCACGAACATCAGTCCCAAAGCCAGCGGAAGTACCATTCCCAGCTGCATCAGGCGCTCTTCACTCGGAGTGAAGGTAAAGGTCTGCATGTAATAACCGTAGATCAGAATACCGATCAGGAATCCGAGGTCGGCAAAACGGGTTACGATGAATGCTTTCTTGCTGGCGGCAATGGCTTCCGGTTTTGTATAATAGAATCCGATGAGCAGGTAGGATGAAACACCCACAAGCTCCCAGAATACATACATCTGGAAGATGTTTGTTGCAACCACCAGGCCAAGCATGGAGAAGGTAAAGAGGGACAGAAAAGCATAATAGCGCTGGAATCCCTTTTCTCCTTTCATGTAACCAAACGAATAGATATGTACCATTAAAGATACGGTGGAGATAACCACCAGCATCATGACTGAAATAGGATCAAGCAGGATCCCCATATCAATATGAAGCGATTCGGTAAACGGAAGCCACTGGAAGTTCCACGGAGTCAGGGTAGGGAATATTCCTTCAGCCGTACGTGGCGTCGTAAAATATTTGAAGGCGGTGAGATAACTCAGTACGGTTACCCCTGCCAGGGAAAGCGTACCGATCCATCCCGCTGTACGATGTTTCATGTACATGCCTGTCAGTCCCAGAATGAGGAAGCTCAGTACAGGCAGTGCAAGTATCAGAATTGTATATTCCATAATCAATAGCTGTTTTTAGTTATCCTTTCAGATCGGTAATGTCATCAGTCAGTATCTGTTTGACATTCCGGTATACATTGATAATGATGGCGATGGCTACAGCGGTTTCTGCTGCTGCTATGGCGATACCGAACAAACTGAAAAAATGACCTTCTAAGTGATCTGGAAACAAGTAACGGTTGAATACTGCAAAGTTGATGTTCGTGGCATTTAACATAAGCTCTACCGAGATGAGCAGGGCCAGCAGATTCTTGCGGGTGAAGAATCCGTAGATTCCGCAGAACATCATGATGGTACTGATGACCAGATAGTGTATTACGTGTATTTCTAATTCCATATTCGTAGCTTTTTATTTATCTTTTCTTGCTATCAGGATACCGCCGATCATGCAGGCAAGCAGTAAGACACTGACAACTTCGAACGGCAGTATGAACTGGTATTTTCCCGTACCGGTCAGGGAGAGACCTATTTCTCGTACCGGCAGTTCCACGCCCTGTGGAATCATGTTGAGGGCAAATCCGTTGGTAAGTACCAGGAAAAGAACCAGAGCGGCTCCGACAAGAGTCGTGAGCAGTACGCTGATCAGTTTGGCGCGGTTCATACGATATTTCATATCTTTATCTGACTGTGTCAGCAAAATAGAGAATACATACAGGACCACGATACCTCCGGCATAGACCATCAACTGTACAGCTCCCAGGAAAGTATATCCCAGTATGCCGTAAATGGCTCCTGTGCCGAACAGTACGAACAGCAGGTAGGTGGCTGCGCGCAGGATTTTTCCGGTTGTGACGGCTAATACGGAACAGACCGCAATGGCTGCCGCTACAACGTAGAATACGATTTCTTGAAGTGTAATTTCCATGTTCTCTCTTTTTTATTTAGCAAGTGTTGAACCTTCATGGTTTAGTGTAAGCAGGAGTTTTTCCTTTTCAAAGACTGCATTCTCGAAGTCATTGGTGAACTGGATTGCTCCGTGGGGACAGGCATTTACGCACAGCTGGCAGAACATGCAGGATCCCAGATTATATTCATACTTCACTAAAAACTTTTTCTTTTTTCCGTCTTCATCCTCGCGGGTTTCCGAGGTGACTTTGATGGTTCCGTTCGGACAGGCCATCTGGCACAGACCGCAGGCTACGCAGTGATGATGGTTTTCACTGTCGTGCGGCATGACGAGCATGGCACGATGGCGTTCCGGAATATGAAGCGTTGTGTGGCGGTTTTCCGGGTATTGTTCTGTGACCTTAGGCTGCCAGAATACTTTCATGGAGGTGCGCATGCCGATCAGCAGACTTTTTACTCCCGAACCGAATCCTTTGATATATTCGTTAAAACTTTCCATAATGTTTGATTACAAATCCTTTCTTATCGGTGGTTAAAATGTTAATCCGGTGACTTTACACAAAGTCATTACCAGCAGAACCAGCAGTGAGAGCGGCATCAGGTATTTCCATTCCAGAGTCAGTACCTGGTCAATGCGCAGGCGGGGGAAAGTCCAGCGGATCCACATGAGCAGGAATACGATGAAGAAGGTTTTTCCGACGAACCAGATCACTCCGGGAATGTAGTCCATGACTGCATTGAATGCGTCAAGTCCGGCAATGTGCAACGGCATCCATCCGCCCAGAAAGAGGGTAGTGGCGATTCCGGCGGTGATGAACAGGTTCAGATATTCTGCCAGATAGAAAAATCCGAAGTGCATACCGGAATATTCGGTGTGGTAACCGGCAGTCAGCTCCTGTTCGGCTTCGGCCAGGTCAAACGGTCCTCGGTTGGCTTCGGCATTACCGGCGATCAGGTAGATGATGAAAGCTGCAAGGGCAGGAATATGTCCTTTGAAAATGTTCCATCCGTCGGCCTGTCCGCTGACGATTTGCTGGATATCCATGGTTCCGCTGAGCATAACCATTGTCAGGACGGTCAGTCCGATGGAAAGTTCGTAGCTGATGATCATGGCTCCGCTTCGTACGGCTCCGATGATGGTATACTTGCTGTTACTGCTCCATCCGGCCAGAAGGATTCCCAGTACGCCGATGGATGAGGCTGCAAGAACGAAAAAGATACCGATATCCATGTGAAGGATTTCTCCACCTTTATTCCAGGGCAGGCAGGAGAAAGTAAGGATAGAGGCCAGAATGACCAGGAACGGTGCCAGATTATAAAGGAAATGATCTGAGTTTTTCAACTCGATGATTTCCTTGGTCAGAATCTTGATCACGTCGGCCGGTACCTGAAGCAGACCTCCTTTTCCACCGACACGGTTCGGACCGATACGGCACTGGAAGGCTGCACAGACCTTTCGTTCCATATAAATAAGGATGATGGCCAGGACGGCATAAAGCACCAGAATCATGACGCCTACCACGAGTCCTTCCAGAAAAATAGCTAACCCTTCGGGCATGATACTGCATAAGGCAGCATGGATGGCCATGAAGAGAGGCTGTAGATTATAATAGTCTAGAAACATATTTCTTCTCTAATTTAGGGTGATACATAACAGTGTTTACCGGTCAATGTCAGGAATAACGTAGTCCATTGTTCCGCCGATAGCAATCAGGTCGGCAATCTTGTTATCTTTGCAGACCGTATCAAGTACGTGTACCAGCGGCAGTCCGGTAGACCGGTAGTGCAGGCGGTAAGGTGTCTTGTCTCCGTGACTTTCAAGCATGACACCAAATTCTCCACGGCTGCTTTCTACGGCTGCTGAGTAATTTCCTTCGGGGATCTTGATGATGGGCTTGGTCTTGACACGGAATTCTCCGGCAGGAATGTTGTCAATCAGCTGTTCGATGATGTGGCATGATTCCATGATCTCGTCCATACGCACCATATAACGTGCAAACGAATCTCCTTCTGTATAGAGGATTTCCTTGAAATCGACCTTGTCATATACGGCGTAGGGATGATGCTTGCGCACATCGTTAGCCCAGCCTGAAGCACGTCCTGAACCTCCGGTTACTCCCAGTGAGATTGCGTCTTCGCGGCTTAACAGACCGACGCCCTTCAGACGGGTGGTTGCGATGACGTTTCCGGTGAAGATATCGTGATAGTCCTTGATGACGCTGCGCAGGTGCTTGATGAACTCTTTCACCTTGCGCTGGAAATCGGGATGCAGGTCAGCCTGAACACCTCCGATCATGTTGTAGTTCTGGATCAGTCGTCCGCCTGTCGTTTCTTCAAAGATATCCAGAATCATTTCGCGTTCGCGGAAACCGTAGAAGAACGGTGTCAGTCCTCCCATATCCATGACCAGACAAGAATAGAACAACAGGTGAGAATCGATACGCTGAAGTTCGTCCATGATGGTACGGATGTATTGAGCACGTTCCGAGATTTCAATGCCTGCCGCCTTTTCAATGCACATGCAGAGGGCGTGACGGTTTTGATGAGCGCTCAGGTAATCCAGACGGTCTGTCAGGGCGAGCGTCTGCGGATAGGTGAGACTTTCGTTAAGCTTTTCGATACCCCGGTGAATATATCCGCAGATGGGATCTACCTTGCTGATGGTTTCACCTTTAAGAGAGGTGCGCAGACGAAGTACTCCGTGAGTTGAAGGGTGCTGGGGACCGATGTTAACCACAAAGTCCTGCTGTCCGAAAACAATGTTTTTCTTGTCAGCGATTGTTCCGTCCGGGTTCAGATAATATTCTTCGGTGATATCGGCATTCTCCTCGTTCTCCATGTTTAGCGGATTGGAGTTCATGTCATAATCCTTGCGCAGCGGATAACCGATCCAGTCTTCGCGCAGGAAGAGACGCCGCATGTCAGGATTGTTCAGAAAACGGATACCAAAGAAGTCGAACACTTCGCGTTCTTTGATTTCTGCAGTTTTCCAGAGATCACATACTGAGGGGAGAAACGGGTTCTCACGGTCAGTCGTAGAGGTCTTGAGAACGATACGGTTGTAAGTCTTGCTTGATTCCAGATAATAAAGTGCTCCCAGGCCTCCTTCCTGCCAGTCCATTCCCACGATGTCGCGCAGGAAGTCCATCGGTTCGTCCTTGTCATTTCTCAAGGCTTCGGCCACCTGACGGAATGATTCGACCGGAACGGTTACCACCTGATCGCCTGTTTCAGCGACTGTGATGCCGGGCACTAGTCGGGATATTTTTTCTGTTATATTCATAAATCGCTATTTTCCTGTCGTTAGTTATTCTTTATGATCCTCTTTTGAGTCGGGATTCTTTTCCTGGCGGTTCACTCCTCCGAGGAACTTTTCAACTTTTATTTTACGCTGAAGCTGCATCATGCCGTAGTAGAAAGCTTCCGGACGCGGAGGACATCCCGGTATGTAGACATCCACCGGAATAATCTTGTCGATTCCGTTGACTACGTGGTAGGACTTGATGAACGGGCCTCCGGAGATGGTACATCCGCCGACAGCAATGACATATTTAGGCTCTGCCATCTGATCATACAGACGTTTCAGCACCGGTGCCATTTTATAGGTGATGGTTCCCAATACCATGATCATGTCTGCCTGTCGGGGGGAGTTACGGGTTACCTCGAATCCGAAACGGGCCATATCGTAGCGTGCGGCTCCGAGTGCCATGAATTCAATGGCACAACAGCTTGTTCCGAAAGTAAGTGACCAGAGAGAATTGCTTCTTCCCCATTCAATGAGTTCGTCGATGGTTCCAATGATAATTCCCGCTCCGTCGCGGTTCAGCTCGTCTACCATGCGCTGCAGGTAGTCATTGTTCTTGAACTCTTCGTATTTCATCGAGCGTATGGCGGGTTTCTTTATTTCCATTCCAACGCTCCTTTCCGCCAGGCATAAGCCAGGCCAATAATAAGAATGACCAGAAACAGAATTCCGCATACCAGGGCGCTGCTGCCGAGCTCTCCGGCTGTCACTGCCCAGGGGAACAGAAATACGGTCTCGATGTCAAACATCAGAAAAAGAATGGCATACAGGTAATATCCTACTTTAAACTGGACCCATGACTGTCCTCTTGTCGGTATACCACATTCGTATGGCTCTCCTTTCTGCGGATTGAACGACCGCGGTGCGATAAGTTTTGCAATAGTCATAGCTGCTGCGACGAGGGCTATGGCTGTCAAAACTACGACAACTAAAAATGTAAAAAACATATCTGTAAATTTAGTATTGATTGTTTGTATAAAATAAGATGGCTGTAAGAAGAATCGCTTTTCTTCCTACAACGAAAAAACAAGGAATTTCTGTATTTCCCTGTCAGCCTGAAGGTGGCTAAATCTGGATTCTTTCCAGCGTATAGATGTAATATTCAATTCGTTTCGGCAGGGGAGGACGTCCTGTCTGAATTGTGATTTCAAGATCTGTAAATCCGTTTTGCGAATTTCGGACAGGAACTGTTCCGGCATAAAGAGCGGATTTGGTATCCTGTTTTTTCTCCACGCGAGTCAGAACGGCTGCCGCCACGGCATACCGCTGGGCCTCCATGGCCTCCGTAACGGTCCCCACCTGATTGGGCTTAAAGACGAAGGCCCCGCAGGCCCCCATGTCCAGTGCCTTGCGAAGATAGTCGATGTTGGTGACGGTGAGGTCATCGCCGCAGAGGGTGGTGCGATCCAGCGCCTTGGCGGCCTTCACCCAGCCCTCCCAGTCGTTTTCGTCCACCGGATCCTCGATGTAGAGGAAGTTATACTTCTCTGTGGCCTGCTTCAGGATGCCGATGATCTCGTCCAGATCCACCTCCCGGCCGCAGTAGTGATAGGTTCCCCGCTTGGCGTCGTAGATCTCGCTGAAAGCGCAGTCCATATGGAAGGCGATCTTCTCCTCGCAGCGGCAGCGCTTGGCCGTCTCATAGAGGATATCCAGACAGTCCATGAAATCGGTGCTGGGGGCCATATACTCCGACATGGCGCCGATCTCCGGGCGGCGCCCCCCCTGAAACTCCCGGATGACCTCCGGCAGCTTCTTATAGACCTTGCAGAGGATCTCCGTAGCCTCAGCGATGGAGGATGCCTTATAGGGAACAATGGTGGTCTCCTGCACCGGCATGGTGTCGTCCTCATAGCTGCCTCCGGCGAACATATCCGAGGTGGGCAGAGGGATGGTGCGGATGTCACCGGGGTTCAGATAGCGGTACTGGGACACATGGCGCAGCTGGCATCCGGCCCGCATGACCGCCAGCGACGTGCTGTACGTGACATTGCCCCCCAGGCGGGACTTGTTGGGGGTGCCGTCCAGCTCCATGAGACGGCGGTCCAGCGCCTGCTGATCCAGCACGTCCATGCCCCGGATGGCAGGCAGGACCACCTTCTCCGCCATCTCCACGGCCTTGCGGACGCCGTTGCCGTCATAACGGCTCCGGTCGCCGTCCCGCAGCACCATAGCCTCGTGTTCCCCGGCGGAGATACCGGAGGGGGACGCTGCCCGGCCCATGGTGCCATCCTCGGTGATGATATCCACCTCCAGCAGGGGCTTTCCCTTGCAGTCGATGATCTCTCTGGCCCGCAAATCCTGAATTTTCATAATAGTTCCTCCTTACTCCTGTGTACCGATGTACAGCACATTAAAATCGCACAAATTGGTTCCCGTGTTCCCGGTGAGCACCGTATCCCCCAGCGGCTCCAGCGCCTCATAGGCGGCGTGCTCCCGCAGCGCCTTCCGCAGGTCGATGCCCCGCTCTGCGGCAGCAGTCCCGGTGGTGCCGTCGGTCAGGCCGCCTGCCACCGGGGTGGTGCCGTCGGTACCCTCGCTGTCCATGGACAGCAGGCACACATTCTTCAACCCCTCCGCTGCCACGGCAAAGGCCGCCGTCATTTCCTGTGACGGGCCGCCATGGCCCCGGATAAGGCTGCTGTCAGGAATGGCGGTGGTCGTCTCCCCGGCGGAGAACAGGAAGCAGGGCGCCCGGAAGGGCCGTTCGTTCTTCACCACCTCATGGGCCAGCGAGGCCATAAAGGTGCCGTAGTCCCGGCTCTCCCCCTCGGCGTAGGTGGTCAGCACATGGGCGGGTATTCCCATCTCCTCCGCCGCCTCCAGCGCCGCCTGGCAGGAGTCCGGCAGGGTGTTGACGATATAGTAATCCACATCGTTGGTCATGGCCTGGGGCGTTTCCTGCGCCGGGTCATAGTCCAGCAGATACCGGGCCACGTTGGGGGGCAGCTTGTCCTCGATATGGTACTTGCGGAGGATGGCACCGATGTCCTGGAAGGTCACGGTGTCGTAGCCCACAGGGGTCCCCATAATGGGTACCGGCTCCGTGTAATCGGTGATATCATCCAGCCCCACGGCGTCCCAGATCTCAAAGCAGAGGATCTTGGCCCCGTGGATGTGCTGCCCCAGCCGTCCCCGGCTCATGCGGGACAGATGCCCCCGGATGTCGTTGATGTCCATGACCCACATCCCGGCTTTCAGCATCACATCCGTGGCCTCCTGCAGATCCTCCAGTGTGGTTCCCTCCACCGGGTAGCCCATCAGCGCTGAGCACCCGCCGGTAAGGCCCAGCAGCAACAGGTCGTCCGGCCCCATCTGCTCTGCGATGTCGATCATCCGCTGGCAGCCCCGGATGCCCTCCTCATTGGGCAGGGGATGCCCGCCCACATAGACCTCCGTCTTTCGATAGACGTCCTCCTCATCCCGAAGCTTGATGATGGTGACGCCCAGCGTCAGATACTCCCCCAGCAGATCCTCGAAGGCCCGTGCCATGTGATTGCCCGCCTTGCCGGAGGAAAAGGCGTACACATGACGGTACCGGCTCAGATCGTGGCGGCGGCTTCCGATGACCAGCTCGCTGCCCTCCCGATGCATCATCTCGTGGAGTCGCTTCCGGGCATCCAGCCGTTGCAGCACCCGCTCCGTCAGCTCCAGCACCTGCGCCTTGGCCCCGGCGTCGCCGTGGGACAGCAGGCTCTCTTTATTCTTGATTTTATGATCGCTCATGGTATCTCCTCGCATATTTAGTTGATGCCAAGATAAATAGCAACTCCCGTGCCAGCATGACAGCTTCCACGGTTATTCCGCAAGTTTCGCTCCTCGTCCAGCGGTTTTCACAAGATTTTCCCGGAAAACTCGGCGTTTTCGCCAAACAGTCACCCGATCCGGCAGTGCAGCCGCCTTTCACTTCCGCCCTTGCTCTGCGCCGTGTCAAGATTTTTTGTCTCGCCCCTTCCCCATTCTTTTTCTCAGGAGGTATGAACTATGAACAAGAACTTTGAACAAATGCTCCGTCTGGTGGACTATGTGGACGGCCTGATGGTGGTGGACAAAAACTGCATCATCCGCCACTACTACACCGCCTATCCCGATCTGGTAAACCTGCGGCAGGACGAGCCTCTGAACCGCAGTCTCTTTGAAATTTATCCCACCCTGAAGCGGGAGGACAGCTACATCTGCCGGGCGCTGAAAACAGGAGAGAGCTTCATCAACTACGAGCAGACCTATATCAACTACAAGGGGGACGCCATGGAGGCCAACTGCAGCGCCGTCCCCATTAAGGAGCACGGCGAAGTGGTGGGCGTCATCGATATGGTCATCTACAAGGATGCCCACGTCACC
>ENA-UPWM01000737-UPWM01000737.1-human-gut-metagenome-genome-assembly--contig:-NODE-737-length-14568-cov-18.749914_pt1 | contig 14568 bp, 11 predicted proteins | sample MGYA00250051_ERZ773379 | MGnify/ENA primary metagenome ERZ773379 (study PRJEB29103, sample SAMN06112020) | human gut metagenome | biome: human gut; feature: ankylosing spondylitis patient; material...
GTCTAAACCCCGACAAGCTCCGCAGGACGCTCCAAACACGAAAGTATAAAATAAAATTACCTTAATGAATTGCAGAGCGAAGCGGAGCAATTTTTAAATCGTCGTCAAATAACCTGAAAGAGGAAGAACTTCAGGTAGTTGGTCTCCGGCACGCCCCACAGGATGGGGTGGTCCGGGGCCTGCTGCTTCACCTCGATCTGCCGCAGCTGGCGGTGGGCGTCCTTCGCCGCTGCTTTCAGCATCTTGATGAACAGCTCCTCGGTGGCAAAGTGGGAGCAGCTGGCCGTGGCCAGATAGCCGCCCCGGGGCAGCAGCTTCATGGCGCGGTAGTTGATCTCCTTGTACCCGCGCATGGCGTTCTCCACCGTGCGGCGTGCCTTGGTAAAGGCGGGCGGGTCCAGGATGATAAAGTCGTAGGGGTGGCCCTCTTTTTCCAGCCGGGGCAGCAGCGCGAAGGTGTCCTCACACAAAAAGTCCATGTTGTCAAGGCCGTTGCGCGCAGCATTGCGCTGGGCCATGGCAATGGCGTCGGCGCTGATGTCGGCGGCAGTGACCCGGGCGGCCCCGCCCTTGGCAGCGTTCAGCGCAAAGCTGCCGGTATGGGTGAAGCAGTCCAGCACCGTGTGGCCTGCTGCCAGCCGTGCCACGGCCCGGCGGTTGTACTTCTGGTCCAGGAAGAAGCCGGTTTTCTGGCCGTTCTCAAAGTCCACATGGTAGAACACGCCGTTCTCGCAGATCTCGGTCTGGGTGCTGGCGGGGTGGGTCTCGCCGGGCAGGTCGAACCAGCCCTTGTTCTGCTCCAGCCCTTCCTTGGCGCGCAGGGCCTCGTCGTTGCGCTCGTAGATGCCGGCAATGGTCTGGCCGTCGGCCCGCAGCACCTCGGCCAGCAGGGGGAACAGCACCGGCTTGAGCTTTTCCATGCCCACGCTGAGGGTCTGGGTGACCAGGATATCCTGGAAGCGGTCCACGGTCAGGCCGGGGAACTGGTCGGCCTCGCCAAAGATCACCCGGCAGGCGGTCAGGTCGGCGGGCTCCAGCACGGTCTTACGGTAGGCCCAGGCGTACTCCACCCGACGGCGCCAGAAAGCGGCGTCAAAGGTGTCGTTGGCGTTGCGGCTGATGAGCCGCACCCGGATCTTGCTGTGCAGCGACACGAAGCCGGTGCCCAGGTACGCCCCCTTGGGGCTGACCACATCGGCCAGGGTGCCGTTTTCGGGTTCGGTGTCCGGGGCGTGGAGGATGTCGTTTTCGTACACCCAGGGGTGGCCGCCCACCAGCAGGCCTTCGGCGTGTTTGTTGACGGTGTATACAGGATAAGCGCGTTCTTTCATGGAGATCTCCTTGGTTGCTCTTTTCAAATTCACCCCTTTATAATACCATAGATCCATGGTATTATAAATAAGAAATTTCCCAAAAAAACCGGAAAGAGGGGATCTGCAATGGAGATCGAACGCAAATGGATGGTGACCGGCTGGCCGGAGGGCCTGCCCATGGAGGAAGAATTTGCCATGCGGCAGGGCTACATCAGTGTGCGGCCCACGGTGCGCATCCGGGAGGAAGCCCTTGCGGGCGGCAGGACCGACTATGTGCTCTGCTTCAAGAGCGAGGGCGGCCTTGCCCGGGAGGAGATCGAGCGCAGCATCGACAAAGAACTGTTTGAGGAGCTGGAACACAAGATCATCGGCAAACCCCTCATCCCCAAGACCCGCCGCACCTACCGCCTGCCGGACGGCAGCGCGCTGGAAGTGAACCATGTGGACGCAGGCCGGCCCACCGCGTTCTGGTATGCGGAGGTGGAGTACCCCACCGTGGAGGCCGCCAACGCCTGGCAGCCTGCCGCCTGGGGCCTTGCCGATTACCTGGGCGACGAGGTGACCGGCCAGCCCGGCCAGAGCATGGGCGCTTACTGGCTGCAGACCCGCGGCTGACCCCTTATATTATAAGAGAGAAAGGATCGTATCGTTACGAAAAAGGCAAGATTCAAGCTGGAGCTGCAGTATAACTCCCCGGTGATCCTCACCTTTTTTCTGCTGTCGCTTCTGGTGCTGTTCCTCGACCAGTGGACGGGCGGCTGGACCACCATGCACCTGTTCTGCGTCTACCGCTCGTCGCTCAAGGACCCGCTGTTCTACATCCGGCTGTTCGGCCATGTGCTGGGCCACGCCGGGTGGGAGCACTTTTTGAACAACATGCTGCTGCTGCTGGTGGTGGGCCCGCCCATGGAGGAAAAATACGGCAGCAAGGCCCTGCTGGGCGGCATCGTGTTTACGGCGCTGGTCACCGGCGTGCTGCAATGCGTGCTGTTCCCCCGCACCGGGCTGCTGGGGGCGTCGGGCATCGTGTTCATGCTCATCATGCTGTCGTCGCTGGCGGGCTTTTCCGGCGGCATCCCGGTCACCATGCTGCTGGTAGCGGCGCTGTACTTCGGTCAGCAGGTGTACGACATCATCCTTGTGCACGACAACGTGGCCAACTTCATGCACATCGTGGGCGGGCTGTGCGGCACGGCCTTCGGCTACTATTTCGCGCTGCCCCGCCGCAAACGCCGCCGCCGCTGACGCTTCCAGCGAGGCCGCTTCTTCCGAGGCTGCTTCCAGCGAAGCCGCAGCACAGTAAACCGGAAAATGGTTCAAGGGCAGGCAGGGGCAAAACCTTTGCCTGCCCTTTTTGTGCGCCCGATTGCACCCGGGGCACGAACGTGCTATACTGGAAGAAAAAACGACAGGGAGGGACAACGCATGAAATTGACATCCGCAGGCGCAAATAAAATGATCAAAGCATGGAACGAAGACCTGGAGGGGCTGCTGAAAAAAGAAGAAGCGGAAAGCAGAACGACCTATGGAATCAATGAGGAACCGCTGCCCGCAAACTACGACTTTGCTCGGATGCAGCAGCAGATGGATGCGCTGAACCAGAAGATCGCTGTGCTGCGTCATGCAGTGAACGTGTTTAATACCACCACTATGTTGGAGGGATTTGGGTTTACCATCGACGAGGCACTGGTGCGCATGGCAATGCTGACAAAAAAGAAGCAGCGTCTGGCACAGATGAAGCAGGTGCCGTTGCTGGTGCGCACATCCCCCGGCTATGGCAGCAACACTCCGGAAATGACCTGCCGCAACTACGATGCAGAACAGGTGGAACAGGAATACCGCCGTGTCAGTGATCAGCTGACGGCTTTGCAGCTGACGCTGGACCGCGCCAATCTGCTTTTGGAATTTGAAGTGGAGCTGGAGGGGTGACCGTGATATTCCGGGGTGAATGCGTTTTTATTTGAATCTGGGAGAGCCATAAGGTTCTGGTACAAGGTTACAAATTTGGGTTGTTTTGTTATTTGATCAAGGTTATGGATGAGGTTAAGGCTTTGATAAAATGCAGCAATGCAATCGCGCATGCATCTAAAAGCCTCCGTATCGGCTTTTGTCGGTACGGGCGGGGAGGCACGGTTTCAGCCGCATCTAAGAGCAACAGGGCAGGCAGGGGCAAAACCTTTGCCTGCCCTTTTTGTGCGCCCGATTGCACCCGGGGCACGAACGTGCTATACTGGAACAAAAAACAACCAAGGTTGTACAAAAGCGAGGAAACGACCATGAAGCGGGCTTATATCAATGGCATTCTGCTGGACGGCACCCAGCAGATGGAGCCGCAGGCACACAAGGTGCTGCTGTGCGAGGACGGCGTCATCACCGCCGTTGCGGACGAGGGCACCGACCTGGACGGCTATGAGGTCATCGACCTCCACGGCGGCTATGCGATGCCGGGCCTCATCAACCTGCATGTGCATCTGGCCGGCAATGGCAAGCCCAGCGCAAAGCCGCGGGATAATGTAGCGCTGGTGCGTAAAATTCTGAGCAACGGCCTGACCCGTGCGGTGGCCTACCGCATGGTGTGCAGCTATGCAAAGCTGGAGCTGCTGGGCGGCGTGACCACCATCCGCACCGTGGGCGGCATCGCGGATTTTGACACCCGCTGCCGGGACGATGCCCAGGCCGGGAAGATCCTGGCCCCGCGCATTCTGGCCGCCAACGAGGGCATCTCGGTGCCGGGCGGCCACATGGCAGGCTCGGTGGCCGTGGCGGCCCACAACAACGGCGAGGCCCTGACCCAGCTGACCAAGGTCAGCACCCAGCGGGTGGACCTTGTCAAACTGATGATCACCGGCGGCGTGCTGGATGCCGCCGAAAAGGGCACCCCCGGCGAGCTGAAGATGCCGCCGGAGATGGTAAAGGCCGTGTGCAATCAGGCCCACGCCATGGGCTATCCCGTGGCGGCCCACACCGAATCGCCCGAAGGGGTGAAGGTGGCGCTGGAAAACGGCGTGGATTCCATCGAGCACGGCGCAAAAATGGACGAAGAAACGGTAAAACTGTACAAGGAGCACGGCGCGTTCCTGTGCACCACCATTTCCCCGGCGCTGCCGTATGCGCTGTTTGACACGGCGGTGTCCGGTGCGTCGGAAAAAGACCAGTACAACGGCAGGATCGTGTTTGACGGCATCGTGGAAAGCGCCAAAACGGCGCTGGCCAACGGCATCCCGGTGGGCCTTGGCAACGACGTGGGCTGCCCTTACATCACCCAGTACGACTTCTGGCGGGAGCTGTGCTACTTCCACAAGTATTGCGGTGTGAGCAACCAGTTTGCCCTGTACACCGCCACCCTGCGCAACGCCCGGCTGGCCGGGGTAGGGGACGTGACCGGCTCGCTGGAAGTGGGCAAGAGCGAGGACCTCATCGTCACCCGTCAGAACCCGCTGGATGACCTGCGGGCGCTGCAGCATCTGGAGCTGGTGGCCTGCCGGGGCCGCGTGGTGAAAAAGCCCGCGCCCAAGCGCAGCCAGACCGTGGACAAGCTGCTGGACCCCTATCTGGAATAAGAATTTATCATAGAAAGGCTCTCCCGCAAGGGGGAGCCTTTTTACATGCTCGCCATCACGGCCAGAATGCTCTGCCAGCTTTTGGTGCGGGCGCAGGTGGGGGCCGGGCGGGCCGGACGGCTCACCGGCGGGGTCTGGGGCTGCGTCTGAAGCTGGGCGGCAGCCGGTACGGCCGGGTGGAAGAACATCTCCACCGTGCCGCTCTGCCACTGTGCGGCCAGCTGGGCGGCCTCCGGGTCGGCCTGCAGGGTGCGGCGCTCGGCTCCGGCCAGACTGTCGGCCAGCCAGTACAGGATGGCGGCCACCGGTAGGCAGGGGGCCTTGCTCAGGGTGCTGTAGCTCCAGTGGGCACCCCGGCCCACAAAGCTGTCCACCGTGATGACGGCCCCGGTGCGGGCGTCACGGGGCAAAGGCAGATCGCAGTCCGTGCCCGCCAGCGTTTCCAGCTCCTGCACCATGCGGTCGGTGCGGGCAGCGTCCAGCCGGTCCTCGCGGCAGCAGGCGTGGAAGTCGGTGTCCTCCAGCAGGCTCTCGGCCTTGGCGGGGAACTGCCCGGTGAGCTGGCCGCTCTCGTTGTGGCAGAGCATCCACCCCTTGCGGAACAGCTGGAAGTTCAGTCCTCTGCGGCCCATCGTGGAGTAACACACGGTGGCGCAGTGCTCCCCGGGCATCCGCCGGACTTCCAGGTAAGCGTCGTTGCCGCAGAGATCCTGCAGGCGCACGGCGGCCAGAAGCTGCGCCCCCGGCAGACGGGATGACATGGCGTTGTGCATGGCGGTAAAGTAGCGGTTGGCATCCATGATACGTTCCTCCCTGAATGGTTCGACTGACAGCAAAGTGTTGTATTCAAAGGACTTCCAACGCGGGCCGCCGCCGTGCACTGCGGGGGACATCGCGTGTTCCTGTGGTTCGTCTGAACATAGTATAGCATAAACTACGACAAAAAACAACTAAAAGTTTGCAAAAACAACCAAATTTTTGCGAACACCCCGGAACTGCCCCAAAATACAACGCGACGGTTGGTTGTAAAATGCCCGAAGCGGTTGTGTGCCGGACAACAAAAAAGCCTTCCCCCAAAAGGGGAAGGCAATCTCTCAATCTCCCAGCTCCCGGATCTCGTTCTGGATCAGGCGGCCGGCGGCGCGGGCCAGCTGGTCCATGCCGCGGATGCGGGCCATATTTTTACCATAGATGCGGGCAGCGTCGGCGGCGGAGCGGTCCTCGCCCATGAACACTGCCGACACCCGGATGCTCTTGCGCTGCAGCACGCGCATCTGGGCGGCCGCGTCGGCCACACCGGCGGCGTCCTCGTAGCCGCAGCCCAGCGGGTTTTCCGGGCTGGGCGGGATGCGGCGGCTGTCGTTGGGGGAAGCGTCGGTCAGCAGGATGAGCAGGTGCCGCGGGGCGGGGCCGGGGGCAAAGTCCAGCAGATCGCCCGCCGCCAGCAGGGCCAGGCCGTCGCGGTTCCAGCCGGAGGCAAAATACCGGTTGATGTTCTGGCGGTTCTTGTCGGCAAAGTCCTTGAGCACCCGCAGCACGGTGTAGCCCCGCAGGCTGCTGAAGGCACTCACCCGCACCGGGATGCCGCAGTTGGCCAGACTCTCGGCCAGGATGGACCCCTGCGCCGCGATGATCTCCTGACAGTGCAGGCGGGAGGCGGAAGCGTCCAGCAGCAGGTCCACCGTAAAGGCGGGGTGATTTTCCTCTTCGGCGCACAAAAACACCCGGTCATCGTTCAAAAGCGGGGCGCGCCACACCCGCCCGGGGTCCACATTGCCGCTGCGGGCCACCCGCGCGTTGGGCTGCTGATGCACCAGAATGCAGTTGCGGATCTGCTCGGTGAGCCGCAGCACCACGCTGCGGTGCAGCTCCTGATTTTTGGCGTAGTAGGCGCGGTTGCGGTCGGCCTGCAGCTCGGCCTGTTCGGCCAGATGCCGGGCCTCCGGGGTGGGGGCCTGTTCCGGGCTGGGCACGCCCGCGCTGAACCACAAATGGCACCCCAGATGCACCCCGGTGCACAGCTCCTGTTCGGCTTTGCGCAGCCGCTCCGGCGGGTAGAGGGAGCGGCCGAAGCAGCTCTCGATGTAGGCGCGGTCCTGCGCGGCGTTCTGCTTCAGGGTGATGTGGGCCTGCCGTTTGTCCACGCTGGGGCCGTTGCCGGCGGCGTCCACGGCGTTGGAGTGCTCCACGGTCACGCGGTCGGTCTTGATCATCTGGGTGGGCAGGGCCTTGGTGGCAAGGGTGGCCAGCAGGCCGTCCAGATGCAGGTGCAGCGCCGCTTTCGGATGCACGGTGCCGTCGAAGAGGTCAAACGCTGCGTACACGGCCAGCAGGGCGTCCTGCAATTGGTCCGGCTGCGGGGCGGTGTCCGGGGCCAGCGCCCGGAACAACCCGCTCTCGTAGGGGGTCATCACGGGCAGATTGCGCCCCAGCACGCTGCGCCAGCGGGCCGCCTGCATGGTGTACACCAGCTGGTTCCTGGCCATCCACTCCTGCCGGGAAAGTTTGTACTGAATGGCAAAAAAGTAGTCGGCGTGAGAAGAGCGCAGCGCTTCCAGCACCGGGCGGCGGGGCAGCTCCAGCCGGTAGGCCGCGTTTTCGAGGTAGAGCCACGCCAGATCGTCCAGCATGGCCTGCCGCAGATCGCCCGCCCAGCGGTCGAAGATGCTATTTATCAACTTGTCACCGTAATATTTGTGCACAAGGCCCACGATGGTGTTCATGTAAAAATCCACCGTGCCGTCGGTGTTGTGGGCCAGAAACAGCGGCTCAAAGCCATAGGCGCCCGCAGCCGCCCAGACCTGATTGGCCGCCCGCCGCTCCTGTGCGGTGTAGCTCTGGGCTTCCATCAGGCAAACAGCCTGGCCGCATCCAGTTTGGCCGGGATGCGGGCCGCGATCACGTCGCGGATCAGGCCCTGCTCGTAGCTGTCAAAGGCCTTGTTGGTGATGCCCATGTCCAGCGCGGCCCCTGCGGGGATGCCGCGGCGGATCAGGCGCAGCGCGTCCAGCATGCCGCGCAGGTCCAGTGCCTTGGTGGAAATTTCCGCACTGTCGCACTTTTTCTGCAAGTCGAGGAACAGCAGGGCGAACTGGTGGGCGTACTTCGCAGCAAGATCCGGGAACTGTGCCCGCAGCAGCTTTTCCAGGTTGTCCTGGGTGATGGTGGGCATCTGGATGACCACGAAGCGGGAGGTCAGGGCCTCGTTCAGCTCCCGGGTACCGGCGTAGCCGTAGTTCATGGTGGCGATGAAGCGGGTCTCCTCGGCCAGCGGGATGCGGTCGTAGCCGGGCACGTCAATGGCGCGGCGGAAGTCCAGCACTGCGTGCAGCACGGCCAGCGCCTCGTTCTTGGCCATATTGATCTCGTCCAGCACGCCAAAGCCGCCGCACTGGGCGCAGCGGTACACCGGTCCGGGGCGGAACTCCACCCGCCCGTCGGCAAAGGTGTCCATGCCGATGAGGGAGGCCGCGTCCATGTTCACATGGAACGAGATGTCCCACGCGGGGCGGCCGAAGGCGGCGGAGAGGTTCTCGGCCAGCACGTTCTTGCCGGTGGCCTTGCCGCCCGCCAGCAGCAGGTTTTCGCCGCAGAGCAGGGCAGCCAGCGCCTGCTCCCACACCTCTTTGCCGTAGTAGGTAAAGGCCGGGGCCGGGATGCGGGGCCGCAGCGCAGCGTCCAGCGGATGGGCGGCACGATATTCCGCTACCGCAGAAAGCAGGGCCGGGTCCACGCCCTCCTGCCGCAGCGTCTCAAGAAGTTCAGACATTGTACAATACACCTCGATGCTTTGCCGGTTGCTTGCAGCAAACCGGCTGCTCAGCCCTATCATAGCACAATCGCGGGCATTTGTGTAGGGGGCGTGCGGGGCAAAACAGCAAAGAGGGGCAGCCCCGACCGGGACCGCCCCTCTTCACATGAAAGAAAAGAAGAAATGTTGGATTTATGCGGGAGAACTGCGCCTTATCAGGCGTTCTCCAAGCCTGCCATCTGCTTGATGGATTTAATGGCAAAGGTCATGGTACGACCGCAGGCAGTACCGCCCATGACGCAGGGATAGTTGTTCTGGAAGAAGCTGCCGGACATATCACCGGTGATATACAGACCGGGGATAGGCTCATTGTTGCTGTCCTTGGCCTGGCAGTTCTCGGTGATGGAGATGCCCTGCATACTGCACAGCAGAGAGGCACCCAGCCAGCAGCCGTAGAAGGGAGCGGTGCGGATGGCGCTCAAACGGCTTGCAGGCTTGCCGAAGTCCTCGTCGTTCTGCTTGTCGTACAGCTCGTTGTAGCGGGCAACGGTGGCTACAAAGTTGTCCTTGTCGGCACCGGTAAAGCCCATCTTGTCGGCGAGCTCTTCAATGGTGTCCGCCTTCATGATCAGGCCTTCTTCGGCGTACTGTTCCAGCTTCTTTTCCATGCCGCCGGGAACCAGACGGGTGATGGCAGAGCAGCCGATGGTGTGGAAGCGGGTAACATCCTCAAAGTAGTTTGCATCGTGGATCATGGCGTAAACATGGCCCGGCTGCTGGAAGGAAGCATGGGAGGCGTTGTCGTACTCCTGACTCTCATTCATAAAGCGTTCGCCATGGCGGTTGACCTTCAGGAAGGGCTGGCTGCCGGGGTTGTACTGACCCACAGTGCCGGGGAAGGCCTTGCCGCCAAAGGCAGAGCCGTTGTCCGCATAACCGGCATCCACACCGGGTGCCACCAGACCGCGGTCGAACAGCACGGGAGCAGGCTCTGCATCCAGATGTGCACCTGCCCAGATAGCGGCGCGGATACCATAGCCCTTGTCAGCAGGGGTATAGGAGCAGGCGGTGGTCACGCTGGTGCCCAGCGGGTCCAGCTGCTCCATCATGTAGGGATTGCCTGCATAGCCGCCACAGGCCAGCAGTACGCCCTTGGCTGCGTTGATGCGGATGAAGTGGTCGTCGGCAGTGCTCTGGGCGATAACGCCGGTGATGCGGCCGTCGGCATCCTTTTCCAGCTTGGCAAGGCCGGTGTTAAAGTCGATGCTGTAGCCCTTGCTCTCGATATACTCCTGAAATACCACGTTGCGGGGCTTTTCGGCGCTGCTGTAGTCGACTTGCTGCACAGGGAACATCAGCTTGCTCTGGCTCACCTGCGTATCATCCGGCCATTTGGCTTCATCGCCGGAGGTCAGGTTACATACATAGTTGTAGGGCTCGCTTTCCAGAATGCCGGAAACAAAATCGTGCATGGCGGCAGACTCATTGATCCAAGTCTTAACTACGCGCTGGTCGCAGCGACCGCCCATGGAGCGGGAGATCTCGCTCAGCAGCTCGGCGCGGTCAACAGGAGCGATGCCCTTTTTCTTTGCTTCGCTGCTGTCGATGGTGCCGTACCAGTGGCGGGTATCCATAACGGCAGAATTCTGCTCGATGATGCGGAAGTCCAGTCCGTTCTGTGCAGCATAAGCGGCTGCGCACATACCACCGTTGCCAGCGCCCACAATGACGATATCGGTATCCCATGTCTCGGTGATGGAAGCCTCGTCGATGTCAGGCTCTTTGCCCAGCCAGTCGTTCTCATCGCCGGTGGGCAGCTGCACGCTGGAGACCACGGCCTCGCCCTTTGCCTGTGCGTAGCAGCTCTTGGCGGCCTTCATCACGGCGTTAGAGGTGACGGTGGAGCCGGAAACACCGTCGATCTCGGCAGAACCGGCAGCCATCAGCTGCTCGCGCAGCTCATCGGCAGCGGCAGCGCCGTAGGAAGCGGTCTCGCCGGAGGTGTCCACCACCACGTCGGTGACAGCGCTGTCAGAGAAGGTCATGGTGACCTTGACGGTGGAGGAGATGCCCTCGGCAGTGCCCTCGTAGGTGCCGGGGGTGTACTGGCCGGCAGCACCGGAAGTGGAAGCGGAAGCAGAGCCGGAGGCGGCATTGCAGGCAGCCAAAGCACCGGCGGTCACACCGCTCATGGCGGCAGCAGCGGCGATCTTGATAAAGCCCTTACGGGAGATCTTGTTCATAGGTACGCTCTCTTTCTTTTTTCTCTTCTTGTTTTCCTTCTTGTTGTGCAGCAAGGTGAAGGCCACTTTGCTGAATCCTTAACAATTGTAGCGTAGAAAAATGCTGTTTACAATTCAAGTTTATCATATTATAATTAAGGAAAACCTAATGTATTTGGGAGGAAGGAAAGAATGAACCAGAGCGCGATGGCGGGCTTTGTAAAGATCGTGGAGATGAACAGCTTTTCTGCGGCGGCAGAGGCGCTGTATCTTTCACAGTCGGCACTTTCGCAGCAGATCCGCACGCTGGAAGGGCAATTGCAGTTTGAACTGTTCCAGCATGTGCCGCGCCGTGTGGTGCTGACCCCGGCGGGATGGGATTTTTACCCCAAGGCAAAGCAGCTGCTGGAATTGTACGATGAGGCGGTGCATCATGCGCAGGCAGTAAAGCTGAATGCAAATCCACCCAAACGGCATCTACTGATCGGACATCAGAATATGCCGCTGCAAATGCTAGGCTTTGACCTGTTTGCCGCTACAGGGGAGTTGAGCAACCGCTTTTCTCCTATAATGCACCGCTGTGCCAGCATAAAGGATGTCTGGAGGGCGTTGCTGAATGATGAGATCGATCTTTCATTACAGATCGAGTGTGCAGAGATCGCGGCGCGAGGCTTGCACTTTTATCCGGTAGTGTATATGCCAGAGATCGGCGTCCCATTTCATACGCCGCCGGAGGTGCCCCGTGGATATATTACGCTGGAACAGGCGGTGCAGTATCGGTGGATGTTTGCAGAAACACCAGAGCAGTCACTGTATGAGACCGCATTGCTGCACGAGGCTGCGAGACGACAGGCAGAAATCATTCGCAGCGTAAAAAGTGTACAGTATGAACTGCCCAGCCTGATGCTGACCCCGGCAGTGTACTACCGCAGACCGGATCCTTCACAGGTGTTTATTCTGGATTGGAACAAGGGAATGCGGTTTGGTATTGTTACGAAAGCGGAGCCGGACTCGGTGGTGATGGCCTATGTCCGCGCCTTGCAGCAACAGCTGCCGTCCCTCTCGGAAAAGCTGTTCGGCCTGAAGCTGGAACCGGTGGAGGAATCATAAAGAAAAGACGAAAACCCTCTCAGGCACCGACAGATGTAGAAAAGCTCCCCCCTCTCGGGGGGAGCTGGCATCGCGCAGCGATGACTGAGAGGGTAAAACAAAGAGCACCTATTGCCCTAAAAAGGCGACAGGTGCTCTTTTTGCAATTATATTGTGATGACAGGTGCTTTAATCCACCACATCCTCGAACTGGCTGTTGTACAGGTCGGCGTAGAAGCCGCCGGCCTCGATCAGCTGGTCGTGGGTGCCCTGCTCCACAATGTCGCCGTCCCGCATCACAAGGATGAGGTCGGCATCGCGGATGGTGGAAAGGCGGTGGGCGATGACAAAGCTGGTGCGCCCCTCCATCAGGCGGTCCATGGCGGTCTGGATGCGCTGCTCAGTGCGAGTATCCACGCTGCTGGTGGCCTCGTCCAAAATCAGGATGCGGTTGTCTGCCAGAATGGTGCGGGCGATGGTAAGCAGCTGCTTCTGTCCCTGACTGACGTTGGAGGCGTCCTCGTTCAGCTCCATCTGGTAGCCGCCGGGCAGGGTGCGGATAAAGTGGTCGGCGTTGGCAGCCTTTGCGGCAGCAATCACCACTTCATCGGTGGCGTCCAGCCGGCCGTAACGGATGTTCTCCATAATGGTGCCCTTGAACAGCCATGTGTCCTGCAACACCATGCCAAAGCCCTCGCGCAGAGCGCTGCGGTCAAAGTCCCGCACATTGTGGCCGTTCAGGGTGATAGAACCGGCGTCCACATCGTAAAAGCGCATCAGCAGCTTGACCATGGTGGTCTTGCCCGCACCGGTGGGGCCTACGATGGCTACCTTCTGGCCGGGCTGCACCGTGCAGCTGAAGTCGTGGATGACGGTCTTGTCCGGGGTGTAGCCGAAACGCACATGGTCAAAGGTGACCTGTCCGTCAATGTCGGCGGGGTCGGCGCGGCGGGCGGGGTCGGCCAGCGGCTCCTCCTCCGGCTCGTTCAAAAACTCGAACACCCGCTCGGCGGCAGCGGCCATGCTTTGCAGCATATTGGACACCTGCGAAAGCTGCTGGATGGGCTGGGTAAAGTTTTTGACGTACTGGATAAAGGCCTGAATATCACCAATGGTGATGACCCCGTTTGCAGCAAAAATGCTGCCCACGATGGCCACCGCCACATAGCCCAGGTTGCCCACAAAGTTCATGATGGGCATCATCAGGCCGGAGAGGAACTGGCTTTTCCATGCGGATTCGTACAGCTTATCGTTGGCGGCGTTGAAGTCTGCCAGTACCACGGCCTCGCGGTTAAACGCCTTGACCACATTGTGGCCGGCGTAGATCTCCTCGACCTGACCGTTGACCACGCCCAGGGTGGCCTGCTGTGCCTTGAAGTACTTCTGGCTGAACTTGACCACCACCAGCACCAGCGCCAGCGATACCGGTAAGATCAGCAGGGCAATCAGGGTCATGCGGGGACTGATGGAGAGCATCATCACCAGCACACCGATCATGGTGGTCACGCTGGTGATCAGCTGGGTGATGCTCTGGTTCAGGCTCTGGCCCAGTGTGTCCACATCGTTGGTGATGCGGGAGAGCACCTCGCCCACGGTGCGCTTTTCAAAGTACGCCAGCGGCAGGCGGTTGATCTTTTCACTGATCTGGCGACGGAAGTCGTAGCAGACCTTCTGAGAAAGGCCGGTCATCAGCCAGCCCTGAATAAAGCTGAAAGCGCTGCTCAGCAGGTACATCCCCAGCAAAAACAGCAGGATGCGGCCGATATACACAAAATCAATGCTGCCGGTGCCGCGCAGCCGGGCGATCCAGCCGGTGGCAAGGGCGGTGGTGGCTTTTGCCAGCACCTTGGGGCCTGCAATGTTGAAGATGGTAGAAAGAATTGCAAACAACATGGCTGCCGCAAGGGGCAGCTTGTAGTGGCTCATGGTGCAGATGAGCTGCCGCAGCGTGCCTTTAAAGTCCTTGGCGCGCTCGGTGGTGGGACGTCCGGGTCTGGGCATATCACTCACCCTCCTTTTCTGTATTCAGGGTATCCAGCGCCAGCTCCTTCTGGCTCAGCTGGCTGCGGGCGATCTCCTGATATTCCGGGCAGCTGACCATCAGCTGGGCGTGGGTGCCCTTGCCCACCAGTCTGCCTTCGTCCAGTACAAGGATCTGGTTTGCGTGCAGCACGGTGGAAATGCGCTGTGCCACAATGATCACAGTGGCGTTGTCGGTCTGTGCCTTCAAAGCGCGGCGCAGCGTTACATCGGTCTTGTAGTCCAGCGCCGAGAAGCTGTCGTCAAACAGATAGACCTTGGGATTTTTGGCAATTGCCCGGGCAATGGAAAGCCGCTGCTTCTGGCCGCCGGATACGTTGGAGCCGCCCTGCGCAATGGGACTTTGATAGCTTTCGGACTTTGCCTCGATAAAATCAGTGGCCTGTGCAATGGCGGCGGCTTTGTGCACCTGTGCGTCGGTGATATCCTCGCCGCCGAATTTCAGGTTGCTGTCAATGGTGCCGCTGAACAGCACACCCTTCTGGGGCACATAGCCCAGCAGGTCGTGCAGCTGTGCCTGTGGCATCTCGCGCACGTCAATGCCGTCCACGGTCACCTTGCCGCCGGTCACATCGTAAAAGCGGGGGATCAGG
>ENA-UPWM01000741-UPWM01000741.1-human-gut-metagenome-genome-assembly--contig:-NODE-741-length-14524-cov-32.863363_pt1 | contig 14524 bp, 10 predicted proteins | sample MGYA00250051_ERZ773379 | MGnify/ENA primary metagenome ERZ773379 (study PRJEB29103, sample SAMN06112020) | human gut metagenome | biome: human gut; feature: ankylosing spondylitis patient; material...
TCTGCCCAGCTCTGGGGCTGTGCGGGCACGTTGTGGTTGTTGTTGCCGCCGATCAGGTTGCCCATCATGTAGTTGGAGAGCTCCAGCACCTTCTTGGGGTCAGCCACCTTGACGCTGCCGGTGCCGCGGATGGCCAGACCCTTCAGCTTCTTGTTGCCCATGGCAGCGCCCAGACCGGCGCCGCCGGAGTTGCCGAAGCTGGTGTTCAGGGTGGAGTAGTCCACCAGATTCTCACCGGCAGGGCCGATGGAAGCGGTCTCGAACTCGCGGCCGTTCTGCTCTACCATCCACTTATTGGCAGCAAAGGTGCCCTTGCCCCAAATCTCGCTTGCGTCCTCCAGAGAGACATTGCCGTCCTCGATGCGCAGGTAGACGGGCTTTTCGGAGATGCCGCTGACCACGATGCCATCGTAACCGGCATACTTCAGCATGGAGCCGATGTGGCCGCCCATGTGTGCATCGATAATAGAGTGACCCTTGGACCAGGTGGAGCGGAAGGTCACGTTCATACGGCCGGAGCAGGGCACGCCTGCGCCGGTCAGGGGGCCGACACCAAAGATGACCAGAGCCTTCTCGTCATAGGGGTCCAGCTCCATGGGAGCTTCCTCATACATAATGCGGTAGGCCATGCCCATACCGCCGATATACTTATGGTACTTTTCGTCATCCTGCGTGGTGATCTCGCCGGTGGTCAGGTTGACGCGCAGGATCTTGCCTGCCCAGCCATAACTTTCAGCCATTGTAGTTCCTCCTTACAGATCCAAGTATGCAGCCTGTGCTGCGCTGGTAACGGCATCCCAATCCACGATGGACAATGCGCCGGACGGGCAGCCTGCCACGCAGGCACCGCAGGCGATGCACTTGGAGGACTTGCCGGTCTCGGGGTTGACGGTGGGCATATGCCACGGGCAGGCATCATGGCAGGCACCGCAGCCGATGCACTTGTCGGTATCCACTACGCGGATGCCGCGGCTGTCGGTGGTGATGGCCTTCTGCGGGCAGGCGTTGCCGCAGGCGGGGTCCTCGCACTGGCGGCAGGTATCCGGGAAGTAGACAAAACAGTTATCCGTGCCGGACAGCAGACCGTTGCCTGCGCCGTCCAGATTCAGACGGCGCTGGATCTTGACGCGGCTGATGTAAGAGGAGCACACGCCATCGTTGGTCAGGGTGCAGTTGATCTCGCAGCGCTGGCAGCCGGTGCACAGGTCTGCGTTGACCACCAGCAGGCCCTGCGGCAGTGCCCAAGTGGCCACTGCGCCGGAGTCCACCTGCTGCTGAGAGCAGCCGAACAGGGACAGCATGGAAGCGGACAGGGTGAGCCCTGCAAGGCTCTTGCCCGAGATCTTCATGAATTGACGGCGGGTCATGTCAGCCGTCAGGAAATCAGTTTTTGCCATAGGTTCCATTCCTCCGTTGAGGTCACTCTGCGCAGAGTACCCCGGTCACATAGAAATACGAGTTGTTGACGATGGTCGTCACAGCCGAAGAGGTGATGGTTGCGCCGGAAAGGGCGTCCACCTCGGTCAGGTCTGCGCTGACGGCACCGGACGCATTGCCGGTGGTGGTCAAGCTGGCCTGTTCCAGACGCGCCTTGGACTGCTCTTCTGCCGAGAGATCCGCAAAGGGGATCGCCATCGGCTCGCCGTCCAGTGCGCTCTTGCTGAGCATGGCTGCGTACAGCTTGCGCCGTGCCACGGCCTCTGCGCTGGAATCCAGCGGCGGAGCCAGCTCATCGCCCAGTGCCTCGCCCTTCAAAGCCGAGAGGGTAAGCCCTGCAGCATACATCTTGCGGGTAGCCTCGGCCTCAGGAGAGGTATCGAAGGCGCGCCACTGTGCGGGGTCAAAATCCCCGGCAGCAGCGGGCTGCTCCTCCGTTGCACCGGCAGCGGCATAGGCAGCACCGGTAACGGGATCCGTTACGGTGTAGCTTTTGCCTGCCAGCGTGAAGGGAGCTGCGCCCTGATACTGGGACGTGAACTCCGGGTTGACGCACTGACCGCCAAGGCTTTCCGTTTCGTCCTGAGAGAGGATCTCTACTGCGGAAACATTGCCCTCGGCGTCAATGGTCACGGCAGCCTGCACATCGCTTTGGAAGCCCTTCTGAGAGCCCTCCACGCGGTAGCTGCCATCGTCGAGCTGGTACACTGCGCTGATGCCGTAGGTGGCTGCATCCGCCTCCGACACCGGCAGCAGGGTACCGGCAACCGTGGTGCGTGCGCTTTGCAAGGTGGTCAGACCGACCGCCAAGGCGATGGTCGCAACGCCCATGGCTGCATAGCCCGGCAGCCGCTTGCGCCACAGCGGTACGGGCGCAAACGGGTTGGTTGCCTGCTTCATGTTATCACCTGCCTGTTTTTTATTTTGCCGGGTAACCCCGGACAACAATTGAGGCCGCTCTGGCTGCTGCAACAGCGGAGCGGTCTCTTCGATAATATATTAACATGCGTGCGCGGAGTATGTCAACAGAAACAGACAGGCTTTTCCGTTTTGTAACTATTGTTTTTGTAATATTTGCTTAAACTTTAGGGATTTTGCGCCCGCACACCAGCTGCAGGCCGTATTCTGCTGCAAGCTCTGCGGATTGCACGGTGGGCATACTTTTGCTTACCAGCACCGGCACCCCGGCGCGGATGGCCTTGCGCACCATATCCAGCGGCACCCGGCCGCTGGTGTACAGCACACATTCTGCCAGCGGCAGCCCTGCCAGCACCGCGCAGCCCACCGCCTTATCCAGCGCGTTGTGCCGTCCCAGATCCTCACAGGCAAAAACGATTTCCCCTTTGTGCAGCACAAAGCAGCTGTGCACCGCCCGGGTGGCGCGGTACAGCGGCAGACCGGCGTGCATGGCGGCGGTCAGGCGCTCCACCCATTCCGGCTGCAAATCCAGCCCGGGCACGGGGTGCAGGGGCTGCAGTTCCACCGGGCTGCCCAGCACAATATTATCGGTGCAGCAACTGGCCACCTCCTGCGCGGCGGCGCGGCGAGTGGGCAGCGGGTGGCGCAGATATACCTGCACCTTTGCGCCCTCGGCACAGACGGCGATCTGCTCCACCTCGTCTGCAGACGCGATCCATCCTTCGGTGAGCAGCCGCCCCAAAGCCAGCTGCGGCAGCAGCGCCGGGGTGCATACCACCCGGAAGGCAGGCTGCTCGTTTACATAGATAGCGGCGGCGTGCTCTGCCGGTACGGTGGCTTCGGTGCCGTCCGGCAGACGCAGGCTGGCATAGGCCGTCTGCGCGCCAAAGCGGTCGGTGATCTGCAAAGAGGGTGTACTGCGTTTTTCCATAAAGTTTCCTTGTATTATAAATGCACTATTGTGTGTCAGACGGACAGTATCAACATACCGGTTCTGTGGCAAAAAGTCAAGAGTTCTCTTGCCGTAAAACGCAATGCCGGACAGTCCGCAGACTGTCCGGCATTGCGATCAAAACGTCAGGTTTAAAGACCGTTCCTCTCAGACCGTGTTCTCAGAACACCGCCGGGACGATCTGCTGGGCATCCACATCCACGATACCGTAGGTGTTCAGCCGCAGCTTGGGGATGACCGGCAGGCTGACGAAGGCAAGGGTCATAAAGGCGTCGATGTCCTCCGAGATGCCGTGAGCTTTCAGCGCTGCCTTGAGCGCCTGCAGCTTTTCCTCCACGGCTTCGGCGCTCTCGGTGCTCATAAGCCCTGCCACCGGCAGCGGCAGCTCCCCTACCACCTGTCCGTTCAGTGCAAAGGCAAGGCCGCCCTTATTTTTGCGCACCGTGTTGCCCGCCAGCACCATGTCGGCATCGTTGGTGCCCGCCACGATGAGGTTGTGGGAGTCGTGGGCGATGCTGGAAGCCACCGCGCCGCATTGCAGCCCGTAGTTGCCCAAAAAGCCCAAGCCCACATGACCGGAGCGGTGATGCCGCTCGAACACCGCCAGCTTGACGATTTGTTGCGCCACATCCACGCCGGGCACTGTGCCCGGATGCTGGCAGAACGGAACGATCTTTTCGGTGGTCAACAGCGAATGCGGGGTCAGGCAGATCACCCGCTGCCGGGTGCCGGTCTGCTTCAGCTGCAATTGCTCCGGGGTGATCTCGTCCATCTTGAAGGAATCGAACACCCGCGCAAAGCGTGCTTTGTCCACAGTAAGGGCGGCGGGGTGCAGCATTCTGCCCTGCTGCGCCACCAGTCTGCCTTTTTTGTACACCTGCTCCACCGTGAACTGTTCCAGATCCGACAGTACGATCAGGTCAGCGGTGTAACCGGGAGCTACCGCACCGCTGTGCGCAAGACCGAAGTACTGGCATGGGACAAGGGTGCCCATCCGCACCGCCACCACTGGGTCTACCCCGGCGGCAATGGCCTTGCGGATGATATAGTCGATATGCCCGCCCCGCAACAGGTCTCCGGGGTGCTTATCGTCGGTCACCAGCATACAGCGGCTGCAATAAGGCTCCCGGAACAGAGGCAGCAGGCTGTCCATATTCTGGGCTGCCGTGCCCTCCCGCACCATGATGTACTGGCCGCGCCGCAGCTTTTCCATGGCTTCATGGATGTCCGAGCACTCATGGTCGGACTGCACCCCGGCGGCGATATAGGCGTTCAGCTCCTCCCCGCTGAGGAAGGGTGCGTGCCCGTCGATGCGTTTACCTGCAGCGGTGCAGTCGCAGATCTTCTGCAGGATCTTTTCGTCCGCGTGCACTGTGCCGTAGGAGTTCATCAGTTCAGCCAGCCCCAGTACCCGGGGCTGCTGATAGTAGGGGCGCAGCTGCTCCGCTTCCAGCACCGCGCCGGACTCATCCAGCCCGGTGGCAGGCACGCAGGAGGGCAGCATAAAGTAGACCGAAAGCGCCAGATCTTTTGTGGTCTCCAGCATAAAGTCCAGCCCCGCCGTACCGGCTACATTGGAGATCTCGTGCGGGTCGGTGACTACCGCCGTGGTGCCGTGGGGCAGCACCGCCTGTTCAAAGGCCGGGCCGCAGAGCATGGAGCTTTCAATGTGGATGTGCCCATCCACAAGCCCCGGGCAGACATACTTGCCCTGCAAGTCCAGCTCGGTCTCGCCGGTATAGTGCCCCACGCCAAGGATGACCCCCTGACGGATAGCTACATCGGCCTGCTCGATCTCGTTTGTGAACACGTTGATAACCCGGGCGTTTTTCAGCACCAGCTCTGCCCGCACGTCACCCTTTGCTGTCAGGATCTGCTGCTTCAAGGTTTCCATTTTCATAAGGGCCCCCTTGTCCTGCTTTTACTGTCAAAAACTTGCGTTCTGCTGCCGGAAATACTGTTTTGAGTTTACATGGCGATCCAGCCAAAGGCATTTGCCACCGAGCTTGCCAGAATGATGGCTGCAAAAATGGGGCACAGCCAGCGGATCATAAAATTGAACACCGGCTTGCGGCGGAAGCGCTGACCGTCCTGCTCCACCTCCTGCGCGATCTGCTCCACGCCGATGACGCGGGACACCAGCAGGCAGGTGGCAATGGCTGCAATGGGCATCATGACCGAGTTGGTCAAAAAGTCGAAGAAGTCCAAGAACTGCATCCCGAACACCGTCACCCCGGCCAGCGGGCCGTAGCCCAGCGCCGACAGGCTGCCCAGCACCACCATGATGGCGCCGATGAGCACGGTGGAGCGGGTGCGGTCCCAGCCCAGCTCGTCCTCAAAGGTGGAGACGGCGCTCTCAGTCAGGGCGATGGAGCTGGTAATGGCTGCAAACAGCACCAGCACAAAGAACAGCACACCCACCGCGGTGCCCAGACCCATGCTGGCAAACACCTTGGGGATGGTGATGAACATCAGCGCAGGACCGGCCTGCAGGGTGTCCGGGTCGCCGCCGGAGAAGGCGAACACCGCCGGGATGATCATCAGACCTGCCATGATGGCAATAGCGGTATCGAACACCTCCACGTTCTCGGTGGACTCCTCGATGGAGACGTCCTTCTTCATATAGGAGCCGAAGGTGACCAGAATGCCCATGGCAATGGACAGAGAATAGAACATCTGCCCCATGGCGGTGACCACGGTCATCCAGGAGAAGTTTTGGGGGTTGGGCACCAGAAAATACTTCACACCCGCCAGTGCACCGGGACGGGTGACAGAATAGCCCGCAATGACCAGCGACAGCACCACCAGCACCGGCATCATCACCTTGGAGACGCGCTCCACGCCGTTGCGCACACCAGCAAAGATAATGCCCAGCGTGAACAGGCTGAACAGCAAAAAGGCCAGTTCGGCCTGCAAGCCGTTGGTGATAAAGCCGGAGAAGTAGCCGTCTGCCGCCAGATTGCTGCCGCGGCCGCACAGGTACTCGGCCAGATAGTGGATGACCCAGCCGCCGATGACCGAATAATACGGCACGATCAAAATGGGGATGATGGCGTTGATCCAACCGCCAAACCGGATGCCCTTGCCCTTACCGAAGTGGGCGTAGGCGCTGACCGGGCTTTTGTGGGTCATACGGCCCAGCGCGGTCTCGGCCACGATCATGGTATAGCCAAAGGTGACTGCCAGCAGAATGTATACCAGCAGGAAAATGCCGCCGCCGTATTTGGCTGCCAGATACGGGAAGCGCCAGATGTTGCCCAGACCCACCGAAGCGCCTGCGGCAGACAGCACGAACCCGATCTTACCGGAGAATGCGCTGCGCTTGTGTTGTTGTTCCATGTTGTTGTTCCTCTTTTCCTATCTGCTATAAAAATTAAGCAAAACAAGTGTACCACATCTGCGTACAACTGGCAAGCAATAACACCCCGGTCAGCGCCTGACGGCGCTGACCGGGGTGTTTACCAGTTTCTTTTTATTTTTACAGCTTATGGTACTTGCGATCCTCTTCCTCGTAGACGGGGTCGCAGGTCAGGTACATGCCCAGACGGTTCAGGGTGCTGCTGTCCACGCTGGAAAGCAGCACGGTGGAGTGCACATCGCAGCCCTTGAGGTTGGGCAGCTGGTGCATGGCTGCTGCGGCAAGCTCGCTGGAGGCAGCAGAGCTGGACAGGGCGATCAGGATCTCGTCGGTATGCAGACGGGGGTTCTTGCCACCCAGATAGTTGGTCTTGAGGGTCTGGATGGGCTCGATGGCAGCGGCGCTGACCAGATCCGTCTCCTGCGGGATGCCCGCCAGATACTTGAGCGCATTGATCAGGGCGCTTGCAGTAGCACCCAGCAGCGGGCCGGTCTTGCCGGTGATGACAGTGCCGTCGCTCAGTTCAATGGCAGCAGCCGGTGCGCCGCCGGTAGCCTCGCTGCGGGCGTGTGCCTGCTTTTCCACTTCCCGGGCCCCCATGGTCAGCCCAGCCTGATTCATCAGCAGCTCCAGCTTGTAGCGCTCGCTCTCCTTGGCGGTGCCAGTGATCTTCTGCTCGCACAGGCACTTGTAGTACCGGCGCACGATCTCCTTGCGGGAGGCCTCGCAGCAGACTGCATCGTCCACGATGCAGTTACCGGCCATGTTCACGCCCATGTCCGTAGGGGACTTATAGGGGCTCTGGCCTGCGATCAACTCGAACATCGCGTTCACCACCGGGAAGATCTCGATGTCGCGGTTGTAGTTCACGGTGGTCACGCCGTAGGCTTCCAGATGGAAGGGGTCGATCATGTTCACATCGTTCAGGTCGGCGGTGGCGGCCTCGTAGGCCAGATTGACCGGGTGCTTCAGGGGAATGTTCCAGATGGGGAAGGTCTCGAACTTGGCGTAACCGGCCTTGACGCCCCGCTTATATTCATGATACAGCTGGGACAGGCAGACGGCCATTTTTCCGCTGCCGGGGCCGGGCGCAGTGATGACCACCAGCGGGCGCTCGGTCTCAATGTACTCGTTGCGGCCGTAGCCCTCGTCGCTGACAATGCGGGCCACATCGTTGGGGTAGCCGGGGATCTTGTAGTGGCGGAAGGTGCGGATGCCCAGACTGCTCAGCCGCTTTTCAAAGGCTTCCACCTCGGCGGCGGCGGTGTACTTGGTCACGCACACACTGCCCACATACAGCCCCATCTCCTGAAAAGCGTCGATGAGACGCAGCACGTCCAGATCGTAGGTAATGCCGTAGTCGCCGCGCACCTTGCTGCTGATGATGTCCTCGGCGCTGATGACGATGACGATCTCGGCCTGCTCCTTGAGCTGCAAAAGCATTTGCAGCTTGGAGTCCGGCTGAAAGCCGGGCAGCACGCGGGAGGCGTGGTAATCGTCGAACAGCTTGCCGCCGAATTCCAGATACAGCTTATTGTCAAACTTCTTGATGCGCTCGCGGATATGCTCGGACTGCATCGCAAGATATTTGTCGTTGTCAAATCCTATTTTCATCGTTCGTTTCCTCTCTGGTGGCCCGGCACACCATACCCGGGCTTTAAAATCACGAATATAAGTATACCACAGCCCGGGGTGGGGTGCAATGCAAAACAAAGCGCTGAACGCAATTCCGGCAGGATAGGCCGTTTTGGGCGGTATATTGTCCTGTTTTTTGTGAAAATGGTGCCTGCGCAAAACGCAAAGGGGACTGCTGCGGTGTGCGGCAGTCCCCTTTGCTCTTATGAAGAACTATCCGTATGGAGAAAGAAAATGGCTTGTTACTTCGCCTCGGCGGGCTGGGTCTTTTTGACAAGGCTCAGGATCACTGCGCCCAGCACGCTGCCCACAGCCAGCGCCACGCAGTACAGCGCAGCGTGATCCACCACCGGGAATACGAAGATGCCGCCGTGGGGTGCACGCAGTGCACAGCCGAAGGTCATGGAGAGCGCACCGGCGACCGCAGAGCCGACAACGCAGCTGGGCAGGACGCGCAGCGGGTCGGCTGCTGCATAGGGGATAGCGCCCTCAGACACGAAGCACAGGCCCATGACGTAGTTCACGATGCCGTTGCGGCGTTCGTCCAACGTCCACTTGCGGGGGCAGAAGGTGGTGGACAGGGCAATAGCGATGGGAGGAACCATGCCGCCCACCATGACGGCGGCCATCACCTCGTAGTTACCGGAGGCAAGAGCTGCGGTGCCAAAGACGTAGGCTGCCTTGTTGACCGGGCCACCCATATCCACGCTCATCATACCGGCCACGATGGCGCCCAGCAGCACCTTGGAGCTGCCGCCCAGTGCGTTCAGCCAGTCGGTCATGGCGGTATTGATCATGCCCATGACCGGGTTCACGGCGCACATCATCGCACCTACGATAAGAATGCCGCCCAGCGGGTAGATGAGCATGGGGCGGATACCGTTCAGGCTGGCGGGCAGCTTTTCGGTGATCTTTTTAAGGAACTGCACGATGTAGCCCGCTGCAAAACCGGCCAGCAGCGCTGCAAGGAAGCCGCCGGAGATGCCGGTGGTGCTGCCTGCGGCAAGGTCGGTGAAGTTTGTGCCGTTCATGGCCAGCACACCGCCGGCAAAGCCTACGGCCAAGCCCGGGCGGTCGGCGATGGACATGGCAATGAAGCCTGCCAGAATGGGCAGCATATAGCCGAAGGCTGCGCCGCCCACCGTCTTGAAGAAGGCGGCAACGGGGGTGTTCATGCCGAAGTTTGCGGGGTTGATGCTGTAATCATCCAGCAGGAAGGCCAGCGCAATCATGATGCCGCCGCCTACCACGAAGGGCAGCATGTGGGAAACGCCGTTCATCAGGTTCTTGTACAGGCTGCGGCCAAAGCTGTCCTTACCGGCGGTGTCGTCCTCGGCTGCTGCACCGCCCTCGGCATGGTACACAGGCACCTCGCCGTGGGCGATTTTCTTAATGAGTTCCTCCGGCTTATGGATGCCGTCATCTACACGGGTGAACAGCACCGGCTTGCCGTCAAAGCGGGCGGTGTCCACCTTTTTCTCCGCTGCTACGATGATGCCATCGCAGGCGGCGATCTCGGCGCGGGTCAGGATGTTCTTTGCACCGTCCGAGCCGTTGGTCTCCACCTTGGTGGGCAGACCCAGCTTGTCACCGGCCTTGGTCAGTGCCTCGGCGGCCATGTAGGTGTGGGCAATGCCGTTGACGCAGGCGGTCACAGCCAAAATGCGGTAGCCGTCCTGCGGGATAGCCTGCTGGGTAAAGCTCTCTGCACCGAACTGTGCTTCCTCCTGTGCGTCGATGCACTCCAAGAACTCCTTGGGGGTCTTGGCGGCTTTAAGCTTTTCCACAAAGTCCTCGTTCATCAGCATCTGCATCATACGCGCCAGCATATCCACATGCAGGCTGCCGTTTTCCGGGGCGGCAATGGCAAACAGCAGGTCGGTGGTGCCGTCATCTTCGGCGTTGTACTGCACCGGGGTGCTCAGCCGCAGGGCGGCCAGACTGGGACGGGTGACCACATTGGTCTTGGCGTGGGGCACGGTAATACCGTTGTCCACATAGGTAGAGCCCTCGGCCTCGCGGGCGTAGAGTGCCTTTTTGTAAGCCTCTTTGTCGGTGATGTTGCCGTGGGTGGCCTGCAATTCCACCAGCCGGCTCAGGATCTGCTCCTGCGTTTGCAGCGCCTCGTCCAGCGCAATGGACTGTGCGGTGAATAACTCGGTGATGCGCATAAACGTTCCTCCTTTGTTTCTTTTATCCTATCAAAGCTGCGCCAGCAGCTCGTCGATCTTTTCCTTTGTGGCAAGCCCAAGGCTGAAAGCCGTTGCGCTGCCGCAGGCCGTGCCCAGACGCAGCGCCTGCGCGTAGCTGCGGCTTTGCAGATACCCGGCCACAAAACCGGCCACCATGCTGTCGCCTGCGCCCACGCTGTTGACCACCTTGCCCTTGGGGCAGCCGATGCGGTGCACCTGTCCCTGCTCGTCCAGCAGCAGCGCACCGTCTCCGGCCATGCTTACCAGCACGTTGCGCGCGCCCTTTTCCTGCAAAGTGCGGGCAGCAGCCACGATCTCGGCATCAGTGGTCAGCACCTTGCCCACGATCTCGCCCAGCTCATGGTTGTTGGGCTTGATGAGGAAGGGGTGGTAGGGCAGCACGTTCACCAGAAGGTCGCGGGTGGCATCCACCACGGCGCGCACGCCCCTGCCCTGCAGCCGCGCCAGCAGTCTCTCGTAGACGCTCTGCGGCAGGCTTGCCGGGATGCTGCCCGCCAGAATGAGGATATCCCCCTCGGTCAGCTTGTCCAGCTGGGCTTCCAGCTGCTGCAACGCACTTTCCGGGATGGCCGGACCTGCACCGTTCAGCTCAGTCTCCTGCCCTGCCTTGATCTTGACGTTGATGCGGGTCATGCCGCTTTCCAGATGCACAAAGTCGGTTTTCAGCCCCTGTGCCGCCAGACCGCGCTCCAGCCATGCGCCGGTCTCGCCGGCCACAAAGCCCAGCGCCACGCTCTCGCAGCCCAGCTGCGCCAGCACGCCGGACACGTTGATGCCCTTGCCGCCCAGCACGCAGTCCTCACCTTGGGCGCGGTTCACTTCGCCCACCTCCAGTGGTGCGTCCAGACGCACAACATAGTCGATGGCCGGATTAAAAGTAACAGTGTAGATCATACTTCTGCCTCCTTTACAAATGTTTGTTGCTTATACTTGGGGTTCGGGCAGCGGTTGGTCAGGATAGCACCGCCGTGCAGGTCCGTGATGACCGCCGGATAAATTTTGGCAAACTTTGCGTCGTCCACAAGGAACCAGCTTTCCCTTGCACGGTGGACGGCTGCGGCCTTTACGGCTGCTTCCTCGGGGTCCGGGGTGGTAAAGCCCGCCTCCAGCGCCACGCCATTGGCACCCATGAATGCTTTGGTGAAGTTATATTGCTGGATGCTGCTGACCGCCGGGGCCCCCACGATGGCCTCGGTCTGGGGACGCAGCAGCCCGCCGGGCAGATACACCCGGCAGCCCTTCTGTGCCAGCAGTCGGGCGTGCGCCACGCCGTTGGTCACATAGGTAGCCTTGAGCGCTGCACCCGCCAGCGCCCGCACCAGCTCCAGCGTGGTGGTGCCTGCGTCAATGAACACAAAATCCTCGGCGGTGATGAGCGCTGCGGCGGCTGCGGCAATGCTGCGCTTTTCGGTTACCGCCAGCGTCTCCTTGGCTTCCATGGTGGGCTCATCTGCCAGAAAACGGCTGTCCGGCAGGGTAGCTCCCCCGTGCACCTTGGTCAGCCTGCCCTGCCGGTCCAGCTCGGTCAAATCACGCCGGATGGTGGATTCGCTGGTGTGCAGCGCCTCGCACAGCTGCTGCACCGTCACGGTGCGCTGCTCGTTCAGCTGCTCTAGGATCAGCGCAAAACGTTCCTCTGCCAGCATGGTGTCTTTCCCCTTCTTTCCTTCCCACGCCTGACCGTTTCTGCACGGTCTCGGCGTGTTTTGGTTGTCTGTGTCTTTATTATAGCAAAAATATCGTCAAAATCAATCAGTTTCAGTCATTTTCGCGCACCAAAAAATATCCTCGATTTTTGTGCACCGTTGCCAACATCTGGGATACAAGAGCTTTTGTACGCAAAAAAGACCACCGCACTTCTCGTATGCGGTGGTCTTTTCTGCGTTTATGTGACCGGTCGTGACCGGTTTTGGTGCTCAGGCTGGTTTACCTCAGGCATCCGAGCGGGAGTAGGCGTTCTTCATCTGGCTGCTCAGTTCAAACAGGACTTTGTCCAGCGTGTCAGCGGCCTTCTCCTGCAGCATGGCGGCAATGGCGGTGTTGGCTTCCTCCCGCAGGGCGGCGCGGCGGGCAGCGTCCGGCTCGGCGGCAAGCTTTGCGTCGTACTGGTTCACCAGGGCGCGGGCAGCGGAGAGCACGGCCTCCTCATAGCGCTCGAGGTGGAAGAGGGATTTATTATAGGAGGCGTCTGCCATGGCGGCAATCAGACGGCTGGTCCAGTAGAAGTTATCGGTGGACACGGTGCCGGTGGTGTTAGCCAGATACTCCGGGGTGCGCTCCACGTTGGCGTAGAAGGGCACCATGGTGTTGAAGGCGTTGGAGGCATAGGCCACCCACTCCACTGCGCGGGATTCCTCCGGCTGGTCGGGACGCATCTGCAAAAGCGCCATAAAGTCGTTGCGGTTGATGCCGATGGAGCGGTATGCGCCCTTTGCGGACTTGTCGCCGTAGCTCAGGTAGGGGTCGTAGGGGGTACCCTGATAGTGGCTGGACAGCATATACTTGATGTCCTCCGGGGTCACCTTGCGCTCCGGCACCATGCACCACGGCAGGTCATCGGACATGGGAGTGTAGTCGGCGTCAGCGCCCTCCCACACCCATGTGCGGGGGTTGAGGTAGCGCAGCATGTACCATGCGCGGGGAGTGTTGTAAACGTGGTCGGCGTCATCGTGGCTGCCAAAGGCATCCCGGGGGTTCAGCGCACCGTCCAGAGAGAGGTCGAGGTGGTTCTTGGCGATGAACTCCCGCAGGTCGGCAGAGCAGAGGTAGTTTTCCTGTGCGCCGAAGGCATCTTCCAGATCAAAGGTGTCGATGCCCAGCTGGTTGGGCATGACCACATACACATCGTCCGGCACGCGGCGGGCGATCCAGTGGTGACCGCCGATGGTCTCCAGCCACCAGATCTCGTTTACGTCCTGAAAAGCGATGCCGTTCATCTCGTAAGTACCGTACTGCTCCAGCAGGCTGCCCAGACGCAGCACGCCCTCGCGGGCAGAGTGGATATAGGGCAGCACCAGATAGACGATATCCTCCTCGCCGATGCCGCCGGGCACCTCGGGCTTTTCACCCTTGGCAGGCCGATACTCCACCAGCGGGTCTGCGCCCAGCACGCGGGGGTTGGAGGTGATGGTTTCGGTGGCGGTCATGCCCACATTGGCGGCGTTGACACCGGAAGCCGCCCAGATGCCCTTGCCCTCTACGGCGTTGGGCATGGCGGTAAACCGCAGTGCGCCCTCCGGCAGGGGGATCTCCACATGGGAGAGGACGCTGCGGTAGGTCTTGGGCAGCTCCTCCGGGTGGATCACAGTGAATTTTTTAGCGGTGAAATGGCCGGAGCCGGAGTCATCGTTGCGGGCGATCATGGTAGAGCCATCGTACGATGCTGCCTTGCCGACCAGAATGGTAGTGCAAGCCATAGGTTTTCCCTCCATATTCTATAATGTGCTTCTATTGTAGAACTTTTGCAGCGGAATTGCAACCGGGAAACAAAAACCGCCGCGCTGCGTACCACGGCAGAGCGGCGGGAGATGGAATGCTATTTCAGGCTGTTACTGGGCTGTCCAGTAGAAATCCTCGCCGGGCAGCGTACCGCCCACGGCGGCGGGGTCGGCATCGTAGAGCACCTGCAGGTAACCGGAGACGTCTGCCTTCAGTTCCTCGCCGGTCAGGCAGACAATGTTACAGTTGGGCAGCGCCTTTTTGGCGATGGCAGCTTTCGCCACCACGCCCTGCTCCTCGCACAGAGCGGCGGTGCCATCCAGATCGGTGTTGGCGGCGTTCACGCTCTGGGCATAGTCTGCCAGAAAAGCGGCTACCACATCCGGGTGCTCCTCGGCGTAGGCCTTGCACACCACGGTCACACCGGTGATCAGCTGGGTGTCTGCCACCTTGTCCCACTCGGCGGTCAGGTCAAGGGCTACCCGCAGGGTGTCGTCCTTCAGCCCGGCAGCGGTCACATAGGGCTGGGGCAGCACGGCAATGGCGTCCTGCGTGCTGGCCATCTGAGCGGTC
>ENA-UPWM01000747-UPWM01000747.1-human-gut-metagenome-genome-assembly--contig:-NODE-747-length-14461-cov-30.034761_pt1 | contig 14461 bp, 14 predicted proteins | sample MGYA00250051_ERZ773379 | MGnify/ENA primary metagenome ERZ773379 (study PRJEB29103, sample SAMN06112020) | human gut metagenome | biome: human gut; feature: ankylosing spondylitis patient; material...
ACACATGAGATTATGAATACGGTAACTCCGATTGCTTCATTGAGTCATACTCTCTCGCAGGAAGTGGGAGATACGGACCGGTCAGACCGGATCGACTGGAAAGAACTGAAACTGGGACTGGATACCATAGCCAGTTCGTCTGACGGTTTGATTAAATTTGTCAATACGTACCGGAGTCTGACCCATGTTTCAGCACCTGTCAAGAAACCTTTTTTCGTACGTGAACTGATTGATAAGGTGGAACATCTTACGCGGGAGTCTGTTCATCAGGCTGGGGCTGTTTTTCTGTATGAGGAGAAATCCGATGACATCCTTTTGTATGCTGATGAGAATCAGTTGTCGCAGGTTTTTGTCAATCTGGTGAAAAATGCCTTGCAGGCTGGAGCAACCAAAATAAAGATTACGGCAGAAATTGATTTTGCCGAAACGATAAAGATTGCTGTTTCAAACAATGGCCGGCCGATCAGTGCGGAGAGTCAGGAAGAAATTTTCGTTCCGTTCTATACAACCAAGCAGGAAGGCACCGGTATCGGTCTGAGTCTTTCCCGGCAGATTATGCGTTTGCATAACGGTACGCTGACACTTGCACGCAGCGATCAGCGGATGACTACTTTTCTCCTGCATTTCAAATAAAATACAGATATAAAAAAGATACTCCCGGCAATCTCTATTGCCAGGAGTATCACAACACAAAAACTAAACTAGACTTAACTAAATTATTCTAATAAGGAAGTTTCACAACTTCCACTTATTATGTACAGCACAAATATAGGTGTTAAATTAATTCCTTGCAAAATAAAGTGCAAAAAAAATGAACTTTTTGCGCATTATTTTGTTTACGCTACAAACATCTTTCAAATAATATGTTCGTTAACATAAATTTGTAGCTCTTGCTTGTAGCTGTCTGAAATAGGAATGTATTCTTTTCCGAAAACAATGCGTCCTTTATCAATCATTTTGATTTTCTGTTTTTGTACGATAAAAGAACGGTGGACACGGATAAAACGGTCTGCCGGTAGCTTTTCTTCCATGGCTTTCATGCTCACCAGGGAAAGAATCGGACGCGGGTTGTCTTCGATATGGATCTTGATATAATCTTTCAGGCCTTCAATGTAAAGTATTTTGTCCAATTCTATCTGAACCAGTTTGTAATCGCTTTTCACATAGATATAATCGTTGATAACAGCGGGTGAGGAGACCGCAGGCTGATTGTTTCCTTCTGCTTTCCGCCGTAGTTCAAACCATTGGATGGCTTTATTGACTGCTTCCATGAAATCGTTATAGCTGATGGGTTTAAGCAGGTAGTGGAGCGCATTCACCTTGTAGCCGTCTAACGCATATTGGCCGAAAGCAGTCGTAAAGACGATCCGTGTACTTTCCGGAATCATGCGTGAAAATTCCAGTCCGCTTAATTCAGGCATCTGAATGTCCAGAAAAAGTAAGTCAACAGGTTGCTCGGAAAGTGCCTGCATGGCTTGAATGGCGCTTGAGTAGCGTCCGCAGAGTTCAAGGGATGGAGTTTTTCGTACGTAGCTTTCCAATAGTCCTAAAGCCAGAGGTTCATCATCTATGATAGCACAACGTAGGTTCATATTCGTTATTCTTTTTAAGTGGTTATCGTAATTGAGGAATAATATTCTTTTTGGTCTTCACTAAGGTTGCATTTCCATTTGTACCGTCCGGGGTAGAGCAATTCCAGCCTTTTCTGCACTTGTTCCAGTCCGATGCCGGAGCCGCTTTTGTCATTCTCATTCTTGGGGTAATTGCTGTTGCGTATGACGCAATTTACCTGTCCGTCCTTTTCAGTCAGGCTGATGTGGATAAAGCTGTGATTAGTCGGAGAGATTCCATGCTTGAATGCATTTTCAATCAGTGAGATGAAAATAAGCGGTGCAATAGGAGTCTGACTGTCAGGCTTGATGTCAAAATGAGTTTCGATATCTACGTCTTCGGTCACTCGTATGCGCATCAGTTCAATGTAATTGCAAATGAATCCCACTTCCTTGCAAAGCGGAACGTATTTTTCCTGATTGTCATACAGGACATAGCGTAACAGGCGGCTGAGTTCCTGGACTGCTTGCTGGGCCTTGTCTGTATCGAAGGCAATCAAGGCATAGATGTTGTTCAGGGTATTCAGCAAAAAGTGAGGATTCAACTGGTTGCGCAGACTTTTCAGTTCAGCTTCCATCCGGCTCTTCACGGCTTCTCTTCGGGCTGCTTCCGCTTCGCTCCATCGGATACTCATGCGGATGGCTACGCTGAGTCCTACAGTAAATACCAGACTGGCAATATCACGCAGATAGAAAATGAAGACAGGTGGACTGGGGCGGAACTGTTGGGGAGGAGGGGGCATGTAAATGCCGTGCCACGCCCGCAGTAGTACTGCGAATACAAGGATCGTCAGCAGGTTCAGGAGCAGAAACTGCTTCAGGTGATTGCGAAAAAGGATACGGGGTATGTAGAGAAAATAATTGATGTAGAAGATGACAAAGAAGGATGCAGGGACAAGGGAATGATGTAGAAATGCATTCCAGTCGATGGTTCCGTTGTCACGTTGGGTGAAGAACAGCGAGAATCCAAAGAACATTCCCCAGCAGATGGTATGAATGATAAACTCGAATGGCCGGCTTGTGGTTTCGTTGACGGATTTCATGGGTATATGAGATGTTAACATGAACAAAGATAGTGATTTCTTTTAAAAAAAGGTCTGGCCGCGAGGGATAGTTTTGTAATGGAGAAGCACAAATCTACCACGATTCGCAACCGGACCAGGAAACCAAAGTTATGAAGAACAAAGTTGTTCCAGGTTTATTAAATTTATTCGTAGCGCAAAGCCTCGATCGGATCCAGGTCGGCTGCCTTCTTGGCCGGATACCATCCGAAGAACACTCCGGTCAGGGTACATACGGCAAACGAAAGCAAGACGCTCCAGGGTTGGATAAATACCGGCCAGTGAGCCACACTCTTGATAATGAAGGATGCTCCACATCCCAGTATGACGCCAATCAGACCTCCGGTGATACTGATCAGGATGGATTCGATCAGGAACTGGGACAGGATGTCTATGCCTCGTGCTCCTACTGACATTCGGAGTCCGATTTCACGGGTACGTTCAGTTACGCTCACATACATGATATTCATGATACCGATACCACCTACAATCAGTGAAATTCCTGCAATACAGGCCAGCAGGGTGGTCATCAGATCGGTTGTCGTGTTCATCATGGAGCTGAGTTCCTGTTGGGTACGGATGGTGAAATCGTCATCATCCTCTTCTTTCAGTTTGTGCTCACGTCTCAGGATAGTAGTGATCTCGTCTACGGCTTCTTCCGTCATGTCTTCAGTCAGAGCTGAGGCAAAGATACCACTCAGATAGGTCTGGGCGAGCAGACGTTTCATTACTGTTGTGTAAGGAGCCAGTACCACGTCATCCTGGTCTTGTCCCATGGAGTTGTATCCTTTGGATTTCAGGACTCCGATCACACGGAGAGGAACCTGATTGCATCGGATGATTTTTCCGATAGGATCACTGCCGTCAGGAAACAGGTTGTCTACAATTGTTTTTCCAATGACACAGACTTTACCTGCAGTCCGGATATCTTCTTCACTGAACATTTCGCCCTGTTCTACGGAGAGCTGACGGATGGTGAGATAGCCGATACTTACGCCGCTGACGGAAGAAGGATAGTTGTTGGCTCCGGAAATCAGCTGTCCGGATGCGGAGACATTCGGGCTGATGGCAGAAAGGTACATGCATTCTTCGCTCAGGGTTTCATAGTTTTCCAGCTTCAGCGTTTGCATGGATGAAGGGTCCTGCCGTACACCGCCTCGCATTTCAGCCCCGGGATGGATCATGATCATGTTTGATCCCATCTCGGAAATCTGTTTTTGAATGCTTCGCTTGGAGCCTTGTCCGATAGCCAGCATGGCAATCACTGAGGCAACACCGATGATGATACCCAGCATGGTGAGGAAAGCCCTCATCTTGTTGTTGGCCAGTGCGCGAAGCGCTATTTTGAATAGGTTTGTTCCGTTCATATCGTCTTATATATAATAAGGTGTATTAATCGTCATCGTTCTTTGGCAGTGCTGCGAGTGCTTCAGCTGCCGAAAGAATGTGATCGTTGGTTTTGTCTTCAATCACGTGTCCGTCCCGTAACCGGATATTACGACTGCTGTAAAGGACCAGGTCTGGATTGTGTGTGACGAAGATGATGGTACGTCCTTCCGCATGCAGTTTCTGGAACAATACCAGAATTTCGAAAGAGGTACGTGTATCCAGGTTACCGGTTGCCTCATCCGCCAGAATAACGGCCGGATTGTTGACCAGTGCGCGGGCAATGGCTACACGTTGCATCTGTCCTCCTGACATCTGGTTTGACTTGTGTTCCAGGCGGTCTCCCAGGCCGACGGCCATCAGGGCATCGATAGCCCTGCGGCGACGCTCGGCTGCTGATACGGATGAATTGTACATCAGCGGAAGTTCTACATTCTCTACGGCTGTTGTTTTGGGCAGCAAGTTATAGTTCTGGAATACAAAACCAATCTTTCTGTTACGAAGAATTGCTCGTTGCGGTTTGCTCATCGTGCGTACGGATACGCCGTCGAGCAGATATTCACCACTGGTGGGAGTATCCAGACATCCCAGTGTATTCAGTAAGGTGGACTTACCGGAACCGGATGTTCCCATGATGGTGACAAACTCTCCTTCCCGGATGGAGAAAGAAACGCCACGCAAGGCATGTACCGTTTCATCTCCCACCTGGAAGTTTCGTTTGATATTTTGGAGTTCAATTACAATCTTGTTCATGGCTGTTCCTTATTTATTTTTCTTTTTGTCTCTTCCCGGAGGGCCTGGCATGAACGGATTCTGTTCACCACCATTTTCCCCGGCTGCCATTTCGGGCATTTCGCTCTTGACAATGGTTTCAGTCACAACCTGTGAGCCTTCGGCAATTCCTTCCAGAATTTCCGTGTTACTGCCGTCGCTCATACCAATCTTCACCGGATGTGCTGTAAAGCCTGTTGCATCGAGTGTCCATACTTTATGCTGTGCCTGGCAGTCCTGAATCTTAAGACCTTTGGCCAGTGTCTTTTCCGGAGTGAAGCGTAAAGCCTTGTTCGGAACTGTCAGTACGTTCTCACGGGTATCTGTATAGATGGTGACATTGGCAGTCAAACGCGGTTTCAGTTTCAGATCCGGATTGTCTGCTGTGATGACGACTTCATATGTTACAACAGTCTCGCTGCTGGTTGTGGAGCTGCTGCTTGAGGTACTGTTTGTACTTCCCAGACGAATCTGATAAACTCTGCCTTCGAATACGTCGTCAGGATAAGCATCGACGGTAAATGTAACTCTGGCACTGTCTTTCACTCCGGCAATGTCTGCTTCGTCTACATCGGCCACTACCTGCATTTTCGTCAGATCGGCTGCAATGTTAAAGAGGGTCGGGGTCTCGAATCCGGAAGCGACGGTCTGTCCTTCTTCAACGTCCCGGCTGGTTACAACTCCGTCAATCGGTGAAGTAATGGTAGCATACGACAGGTTTCTTTCAGCTTTTGCCAGTCCGGCTTTGCTTTCCTCATAGGAACTCTTCGCGCGCTGGTAGTTGTAAAGATTCTGTTCGTACTCTGTATCGCTGATCAGTTGCTTTTCGTGCAAAGTCTTGTTACGGTCATACAACTTTTTCTGGTATTCATATTCGGCCTTTGCTCCGTCGTAAGTGGCTTGTGCCGACTGTAAATCGCTGAGCAATGTCACCTTATCCATCTCAGCAATGAGCTGTCCGCGTTTGACTACTGAATTGTAGTCAACATAGATTTTGTCGATAATACCGGAAACCTGTGTTCCGACCTGTACTTCAGTTACAGGTTCAATAGTACCGGTTGCTGTAATGGAATTACTGATATTTCCTCGTTTTACTGCTGTAGTGGAGAAGTCTACTTTATTTTGAGCTTTGGGGCTTCCGAATATCCAGTATCCTCCGGCTGCGATGACGATGACAGCCAAAGACGTGATAATAGTTTTTTTCTTATTCATAATTTGGATTTTTGAAACAGACTCGTTGAATGGATTATAGTTTGATTTCCTGTCCTGCATAGAAGTTCAGCAATGTGCGATCCAGAATGGCCATATATTTAGCCTGGACACGTTCCTGCCGGGCACTTTGCAGGTTGTTTTTCTCAGTCAGCAGCTCGACGGTATTTTTCATACCCAGATTGAATTGTTCACTGACCATGTCAAAGCTGGTCTGACTGCTTTTTACTTTGCTTTCAGCCGCAGCATATTGCTGTTGCGCGTTGAGGGCATCCAGCCATAAAGTTTCAATGGTGGTGTAAAGTTCCTTTTGCTTGTTGACCAGGTCCAGTTGCGTTGTTGAGTATTGTATCTTGGCTTTCTGGACGTTTGTCTTGTTCTGACGATTGTCAAAGATAGGAATACTCAGGCTGACACCGATTGTGTTGTTCCATCCGTATTTCATCTGTTGGGCCCAGTTGTTCTGACTGGCATTGTTGGTCATGCTGGAGGTTGAGGCCGACAGACTGATACTTGGATAATATCCGGCTTTGGCCGTTGAGATTGCCAGTTTGGCATTATCAATGCTGAGCTTTCCGCTCTGGATTTCAGGACGGGTGTTCAGCGCTGTCTGATAAATGTCCTGCTGGCTGGGAAGCAACTCCATGACATGTTCATCATTGAGTTCCGGCAGTACCAGATCCATTTCTTCAGTACCATCCAGTTCCAGCAGCTGCTTCAGCTGGAGTTTGTAGTTTCTCAGGGAGCTTTCGGCTGTAACCAGTTGATATTGATCGTTGCTTACCTGTGATTCCAGCTGTGCAAGGTCAGCTTTTGATATGCTGCCTTCTTTGAATAACTCTTTGCCTCGTTCGTAAGTTGCCTGGCTTACTTCCAGTGTTCCTTTGTTGATCTCTACGGATTCATCAGCATAGAGGATCTGGATAAAGATCTTGGCAATTTCTTCCTGAAGCATGTTTTCAGTTTCTTCTACTGTCAGGTTTGCAATGTCACGGTTAGTCTTTTGCTGTTTGATGTTATTCAGTCTTTTTCCTCCGTTCCAGAGTGTCCATTGTGCATTCAGACTGTAACTGCCGTTGTAAGTGGTTTTGCTGTCACTGCTGATGATCTCGCTGCCGCTTACGGTTGCACTGTTCTCTTGATAGGGACGGTTCACGATATTGTGTCCCGTACTGAACGATAAGCTGGGAAAGAGAGCTGCCCGGGCACTTTTGATGTCGATTTCACTTTCTTCCAGCGAGAGCTTATTCTGCTGCAACTGAATGTTCTTTTCCAGAGCATAGTTGATGCAGTCGTTCAGGGTCCATTGCTTGCCTTCCTGCGCGGAAAGATGCAGGCTGGCTGCAAGAGTCGCAATTAAAAATAAACTTCGTTGTTTCATTGTTCCTTTGTTTTTATGACATTGCAAAGGTAATTCTCCTTATAGAGAAGTACAAAAGAGATGGATTTCCGGATATTTTTTCGGGATAAAGTGTTGTTTTTTCCCGATAAAGTGCTTCCTTTGTAATTATTATAAAAATAGATTATGATTAAAAAGAATATCATTAGCATTTATACCTTTTATCGTGACGGTTTTCGTGGAATGACGATTGGCCGGACACTTTGGGTTTTGATTCTGATCAAATTGTTTCTTATGTTCTTTGTCCTGAAGTTGTTTTTCTTTCCTTCTTTTCTGAAAGGGAAAGATCAGATGGAGAAACAGGAGTATGTAGGGAGTGAATTGATAGAAAGAGCTGACAGGAATTTGGAAGACTGATTGTTTAATAATTAATATTGATGTAGTATGTTGGAAAGTATCGACACTTCGATGATTGACTGGTCGCGTGCGCAGTTTGCCTTGACGGCCATGTATCACTGGCTTTTTGTTCCATTGACTTTGGGACTGGCCGTTGTGATGGGAACGATGGAGACATTGTATGTACGTACCGGAGATGAGTTCTGGAAGCGGACGGTTCAGTTCTGGATGCGTTTGTTTGGAATTAATTTTGCAGTGGGGGTAGCCACCGGACTGATCCTGGAATTCCAGTTTGGAACGAACTGGAGTAACTATTCCTGGTTCGTCGGTGATATTTTCGGAGCTCCGCTTGCTATCGAAGGGATCGTTGCTTTCTTTATGGAAGCCACCTTTATTGCGGTCATGTTCTTTGGATGGAATAAGGTAAGCAAGCGTTTCCATCTGGCTTCTACCTGGCTGACGGGACTGGGAGCAACCTTTTCGGCATGGTGGATTCTGGTGGCCAACTCCTGGATGCAATATCCGGTTGGAATGGAATTTAATCCGGAAACGATGCGTAATGAGATGGTAGACTTCCTGGCGGTTGCTTTTTCACCGGTAGCCGTGATGAAATTTCTGCATACGGTTTTGAGCAGCTGGATTGTGGGAGCAGTCTTTGTGATCGGTGTAAGTGCATGGTTCCTGATCCGGAAACGTGAAACCCGTTTTGCGCTGGCCAGTATCAGGGTGGCTGGAGTGATCGGGCTGATTGCCGCTCTTGTAACAGCCGGAACCGGAGACAAGTCGGCTTATCAGGTGGCGCAAGTGCAGCCGATGAAACTTGCAGCGATGGAGGCTTTGTATGACGGCGGCACTCATGAACCGCTGACCGTGGTCGGAAGTCTGAAGATTCCCGAAATGCTGTCATATCTGGCTACACATGAGACTGCCGGTTATGTGCCGGGTATCAATAACATCCTGGCCGGAGGTTATGAAACTCCTGATGGAAAGACTGCTCTTTCTGCAGAAGAGAAGATAGCCTGTGGGAAAAAAGCAATTGCTGCACTGGCTGATTTCCGGAAAGCCCGTGAAGCTGGTGATGAGGCTTCTATGGCGGCTGCCCGTCAGGTGCTCGATGAAAACATGCCTTATTTCGGATACGGATACATCAAGGACCCGGCGTCTCTGGTACCTCATGTGGGGCTGATGTTCTGGTCATTTCGCGTAATGGTCGGACTGGGTGTTTATTTCATTGCTTTCTTTGCCGTGGTCTTATTCCTGGGCTGGAAAAAACAGCTGGAGCGGTTTAACTGGCTTCACTGGCTGGCAGTGTGGAGTATCCCGCTTGCCTATATTGCCAGTCAGGCAGGGTGGATTGTAGCCGAAGTCGGACGTCAGCCCTGGACAATTCAGGACATGTTGCCGGTTGGTGCCGCGATTTCCCGTCTGGAAACCGGTTCAGTACAGACCACCTTCTTTATCTTCTTAATCATGTTTACCGTTCTGCTTGTGGCTGAGATCGGCATTATGCTGAAAGCAATTAAGAAGGGTCCGGGAGCAATAGAATAAATCAAGATTAAAATAATACAGGAAAATTATGGATGCAACTTATATCTTTTTACAACAATACTGGTGGTTTCTGGTGTCTTTGCTGGGAGCCCTGTTAGTGTTTTTGTTGTTTGTTCAGGGAGGAAATTCCCTATTATTTACATTGGGACGTACGGAAGAAGAGCGCACCATGCTGGTAAACTCTACCGGACGGAAGTGGGAGTTTACCTTTACGACACTGGTTACTTTCGGAGGAGCTTTCTTTGCTTCTTTCCCATTGTTCTACAGCACCAGTTTCGGAGGTGCCTACTGGTTATGGATGATCATTCTGTTCAGCTTCGTATTGCAGGCCGTTTCTTATGAATTCCAGTCCAAGCTGGGAAATCTGCTGGGCAAGCGTACCTATCAGCGTTTTCTGGTTCTGAATGGGATTGTCGGACCTCTTCTGCTGGGAGCAGCGGTAGCGACTTTTTTCAATGGCTCGAATTTTATGGTCAGCAAAGGAAATCTGACTGACGAGATGATGCCTGTCATCAGCCAGTGGGCCAACGGCTGGCATGGGCTGGATGCTTTTGCTGATCCGTGGAATCTGGTTCTTGGTTTTGCCGTATTCTTCCTTGCCCGTCTGCTCGGTACACTTTATTTCCTGAACAACATCCGTCATGAAGATCTCAATCTCAGAAGCCGCCGGCAGCTGGTGAGTGATGCTGTTCCTTTCCTGGTATTCTTTCTGGCTTTCGTGATCCGTACTTTGTTGAAGGACGGTTTTGCCGTAGTTCCGGAAACAGGTGAAATATATATGGAACCGTTCAAGTATTTCCATAACCTGCTGGCCATGCCTTATCTGCTGGTATTGTTCCTGCTGGGAGTTGCCGGTGTATTGTGGGGGATAGGGAAGAGCATCTTCTGCAAACAGTATGTCCGGGGTATCTGGCCGGCCGGAATCGGTACGGTATTGACAGTACTGGCTTTGCTGCTGACCGTAGGGTATAATCACACAGCCTATTATCCGTCTACGGCTGACCTGCAAAGTTCGCTGACTCTGGCAAACAGTTGCTCCAGTCAGTTCACTCTGACTACGATGGCATACGTGTCTGTTCTGGTTCCTTTCGTGCTGGCATATATCATTTATGCCTGGCGTGCCATTGACCGCAAGCCGATTACGGCAGACGAGATGAAGGAACATGACCATACATATTGATAAAGAATTTGAAAACCTGCGGGGCATGCAATATACCGAATAATGGGGATTGCATGTCCCGTATGAATTGTCTTACTTTGCATCCCGAGAAACAGATGAATAGTGTATTGAATATGTGTAGACCGAGAAGTTATAAATCGACTGATAAAATGAGCGACCTGATCTGTGAGAATTATGCCCTGTTGCAGGTGCTGAGCCGTTTCGGCGTATCACTGGGTTTCGGGGACAAGTCGGTCAGGGAGGTCTGCGAGATGAATGGAGTCGACTGCAATACTTTTTTGATTGTGGTGAACTTTCTGACAGAAGAGAACGACCGGATGCAGGATCATCTGGAGGAACTGTCGGTTCCGGCTCTGATGACTTACCTGAAGAATGCCCATCATTATTTCCTGGATTTTCAGCTGCCTGCCATCCGGAAGAAGCTGATTGAAGCGATCGACTGTTCCGGGGAGAATGAAGTTGCTTTTCTGATCATTCAGTTCTATGATGCGTATGTCAATGAGGTACGCAAGCACATGGAATATGAAAACGAAAAAGTGTTTGTCTATGTTGAGCAGCTGCTCCGGGGAGAACATCCCGAGGGATACAGCATCGGTGTCTTTGCAAGACATCATGATCAGATCAATGCCAAGCTGACTGAACTGAAAAATATTATCATCAAATATTATCCGGCCAGCGGTGACAATCAGTTGCTGAATGCGACCTTGTTCGATATATTCAGTTGTGAAGAAGATCTGGCTTCGCACAACCGGGTGGAAGATTACCTGTTTGTGCCTGCCATTATGGAGCTGGAAAAGGAGGCAAAATGAAATCGCAGGAAATCATACATATAGCTGTGGCTGAAACGTCCATGATCGTCCGTTCAGGACTGGTTGCTGTTTTGAAGCGTCTGCCGGACTTAAATGTGCAGACCGTAGAGATAACTTCGAAAGAGGGGTTGCAGCATTGCATGGAAGCTCATCAGCCTGAGATTCTGATTGTGAACCCGCAGTTTGAAGGATGGTTTGATCTGGAAGCTTTCAAACAGCAATATGCGCGGCAGGATATGAAGATCGTTTCACTGATCTGTACGGTGGTAGATGCCAATCAGTTGAAGGGTTATGACGAAAGCATCAATCTGTTTGATGACCTGGATGCGGTGGCTCACAAGATCTCGACACTGATGAATGTGAACGAAGAGGAGGATAGCGACCAGAATTCGTTAAGTCAGCGGGAAAAAGAAATTATCGGATGCGTTGTACGCGGAATGACGAACAAGGAGATTGCCGAACAGCTTTTCATTTCCGTTCATACCGTCATTACGCACCGGCGAAATATTACCCGCAAATTACAGATTCATTCTGCTGCCGGACTCACCATTTATGCCATAGTGAACAAACTGGTGGAACTGAGTGAAGTGAAAATGAATTTGTAGGATATCGGCAAAGGGAAGGCCGCTTGAGGCAGATTGAAATACCAACAAATAGGTATTGTGGAAAATCAGGGAAACCTCTACCTTTGCAGTGTTAGTCATATTGAAATTACGTAAACCACAAAAGTAAAAGAAGTTAGTTATTAGTTGAGCGCGCCCTGCGAAGTGATTTCGCGGGGCGCACGCGCATTCGGTTCCCGGATACCGGACAGGAGAGTTCCTGAAGCCCGTAAGAGCATGTTTTGGGACCGGCCGCATAATGCTTCAGAATCGACCGCACGTTGGGACAGAATCGACCGCACGATGAGGCTGCATCGAGCGGTCGTTTGGGCTCCATCGACTGCACGATGTGAAACCGCATCGTGCGGACAATTGCGTTAATTCGCGTTAATCTCTTTTCTCTTTTATTTGAAAAAACTCCCTACTTTTTCTCTTTTTCGTGAATTAAACCTACTTTTGCCATCGGAAAACTAATAACTGAGACTAATGAAAGTAGGATTATTTATTCCCTGCTATATCAATGCTGTCTATCCGCAGGTAGGAGTTGCATCGTTTAAACTTCTGAAAAGCCTGGGGGTGGATGTCGACTATCCGTTGGACCAGACTTGTTGCGGACAGCCCATGGCGAATGCGGGGTTTGAAAATGAAGCCGTTGAACTGGCGCGGCGTTTTGACCAGTTGTTTGAGAAGTATGATTATATTGTAGGACCGTCTGCCAGCTGCGTGGTTTTCGTACGTGACAATTACGGAAGACTGCTGGCTGAGGAGAAACACCGTTGTGCCAGTGAGGGCAAGGTGTATGATATCTGCGAGTTTATTCATGACGTGGTGAAGCCGACATCTCTGCAGGCTTCGTTCCCTCATAAAGTAAGTATTCAGAACAGTTGTCATGGCGTGCGGCTGATGCACCTTTCTTCGCCCAGTGAACTGAATATTCCTTATTACAACAAGCTGCGTGACTTGCTGTCGCTGGTCAAGGACATTGAGATCGTAGAGCCTGAACGTCCTGACGAATGCTGTGGCTTCGGAGGAATGTTTGCCGTGGAAGAACATGCCGTTTCCGGTCAGATGGGCCGTGATAAGGTTCAGCGTCATCTTGCGACAGGAGCCGAATATATTGTCGGAGCAGACAGCTCTTGCCTGATGCATCAGAATGGTATTATTGCGCGTGAAAACTTCCCGATCAAGACGATTCATATTGTTGAAATTTTAGCTGCCGGACTATGAGTACGAAACATTCAAAAGCTGCTGAGACCTTTTTGAAAAACCGGAGTCTGGCAGCCTGGCACGATGAGACCCTGTGGATGGTACGTGCCAAACGAGACAAGATGAGTAAGGCTGTTCCCGAATGGGAGCATCTGCGTGATATGGCCTGTGCCATTAAGATGTACAGCAACAGTCATCTGGACCAGCTTCTGGTCGAGTTTGAAAAGAATGCGAAGGCTAACGGTGCCCATGTCTATTGGGCCAAGGATGCCGAAGAATATTGTTCCATCGTGGCACGTATTCTGGAGGAGCATCAGGTGAAACACTTCATCAAGAGCAAATCCATGCTTGCTGAAGAATGCGGACTGAATGAATACCTTGAGCAGAAAGGCGTGGAAGTGGTGGAAAGTGATCTGGGAGAACGTATTCTTCAGCTGATGCATAAGAAACCGAGCCATATCGTGCATCTTCCTTGTTAGTCCATTTACATTCACCTATGAGGATATGTTTTCTGTCTATTGATTCAGCCACCACATCAAGTTCCACCATTGCACCCTCCTTGTTTTCTTCCGTGAAGATCTTACCCCACCACCGTGAAGCCATATTATATACTATGCCGTCAATGATGTTACCGCTTACATATTGGCGGCAAAGGTGCTCCCAACACTCCCCTACATACCCGGAGAATTGTGTTTTTATGATGGATAGCACGGTTTCTGTCCGTTCCAGTTCCAAAATGGATTTGTAGGGTGCGACAAACCTGTAATTGAACTCCAGCAGGCTGTCGTTGATACGGTATATCCCTTTTTTGCTTTTTTTCTCGTCCTCGCCGAATGGCACTTCCCGGCGTATATATCCCAGCTCTCTCAGTTTGCCTAAAGGTTCTGTTATCTGGGTGGCTTCCTTACCTACCCGTCCGGCTATTTCAGAGAGGCGGTTTGCTCCGTTGCCGATAATTGAAAGCAGGGTGGACGCTTGCACGGTATCACGCATATCGTCCCTTAACAGGCGTATTGGTTCGTCCGCTAAAAATCCCTTGTTATCCAACAGCAGTTTTTCGATTGCCGTTTCATTGTCCTTGTAGTCGGCTCTCAATTCCCAATATCGTGGTATTCCACCCCATACCGCATATTCCTCTATTGCTTTTTGGGCATCACAACCAAGTGCCTGTCCTATATATTGTACGGGTATAGGTGTGAGGCTGGAACACACACCAGATCTCACGATGCGGATAATTGGCAGCAGCTTTCAGAGTTGCCCGGATCTCGGACGGATGATGGGCATAATCATCGATAATGGTGACACCGTTCACTTCTCCTTTGTACTGGAAACGACGGTCTGTTC
>ENA-UPWM01000749-UPWM01000749.1-human-gut-metagenome-genome-assembly--contig:-NODE-749-length-14448-cov-11.991024_pt1 | contig 14448 bp, 10 predicted proteins | sample MGYA00250051_ERZ773379 | MGnify/ENA primary metagenome ERZ773379 (study PRJEB29103, sample SAMN06112020) | human gut metagenome | biome: human gut; feature: ankylosing spondylitis patient; material...
TGGCAGACCTTGCAGGGGTTCTTGACCAGCTTGCCCTTGCCGCCGCAGCGGGAGCAGGGCTGCTGGGTCTGCATCACACCAAAGGGAGTGCGCTGCTGACGGATCACGAAGCCGCGGCCGCCGCAGTCCGGGCAGGTCTCGGGGCTGGTGCCGGCGGCGCAGCCGCTGCCGTGGCACTCGGTGCACTCCTGCTGACGGGTGATGGTGATGTTCTTCTTGCAGCCGTGCACGGCCTCGTCAAAGCTCAGGGTGATGCGCACACGGATGTCCTGACCCTTGCGGGGGGCGTTGGGATTGGCCCGACGGGACGAACCGCCAAAGCCGCCGAAACCGCCGCCGAAGATATCGCCGAAGATGTCGCCCAGGTCCACACCGTCGCCGCCAAAACCGCCAAAGCCGCCCGCACCGGGGCCGCCGCCGTTCTGGGCTGCGTAGGCCGGGTCAACGCCTGCAAAACCGTACTGGTCGTACAGCTGGCGCTTTTTCGGGTCCGAAAGCACCTCGTTGGCCTCATTGACCTCCTTGAACTTTTCCTCGGCTTCCTTGTCGCCGGGGTTGTAGTCCGGGTGGTACTTCATAGCGAGCTTGCGGTAGGCCTTTTTGATCTCCGCGTCCGTCGCCGTTTTGGATACCCCCAGCACCTCGTAATAATCACGTTTTTCCTGTGCCATATCCACTCACCTCTCCAACCTCTCCCGTCACGGTCTTTCTCCGCCGAAACCCTCTCAGGCGCTGACGCGCCAGCTCCCCCGAGGGGGGAGCTTAGACCGAGAAGGGAAACTTGTCCTCACTGCCAAAAGCTCGCCCTTTGAGGAACGACTTCCCCCGGCCGGGGGAAGATGTCGCCTTCAGCGACAAAAGGGGGAGTCTGGCATTGCGAAGCAATGACTGAGAGGGTTTACATTCTATAAACCAGCAAGAGCCGCCCCGGCAAAACCGGAGCGGCTTTTGCTATTCATGCGTGCGTGCCCGCCGGTTTGGCCGGACACCCACCGCTCATTTCATGGATCAGACTTCCTTGAAGTCGGCATCCACGACGCCGTCATCGTTGGGCTTCTGCTGGTTGTTGGAAGCACCTGCGTCGGGGCCGGGCTGTGCGCCTGCAGCCTGCTGTGCGGCAGCAGCTGCCTGGTACATCTTCTCGAACACCTGGCTCAAAGCTTCCTGCTTTGCCTTGATGTCGTCGATGGAGCCGGACTGCACGGCAGTCTTGAGGTCGGCCAGCTTTGCCTCGGCATCGCTCTTGACGTCTGCGGGCAGCTTGTCGCCGTTCTCTTTCAGCATCTTCTCGGTTTGGAACACCATCTGGTCGGCACCGTTGCGGATATCGACCTCTTCACGCTTCTTCTTATCGTCGGCAGCAAACTGCTCAGCTTCCTTCACAGCCTTGTCGATGTCCTCCTTGGACATATTGGTGGAAGCGGTGATGGTGATGTTCTGCTCCTTGCCGGTGCCCAGATCCTTAGCGCTGACCTTCACGATGCCGTTGGCATCGATATCGAAGGTAACTTCGATCTGAGGCACGCCACGGGGAGCCGGAGCAATGCCATCCAGATGGAACACACCCAAGCTCTTGTTGTCGCGGGCAAACTCACGCTCGCCCTGCAGCACGTTGACCTCAACAGAGGGCTGGTTGTCGGCTGCGGTGGAGAACACCTGGCTCTTGTGGGTGGGGATGGTGGTGTTGCGGTCAATGATCTTGGTGCACACGCCGCCCAGAGTCTCAATGCCCAGGCTCAGCGGGGTGACATCCAGCAGCAGCAGGCCCTTGACATCGCCCTGCAGCACGCCGCCCTGGATGGCAGCACCCACGGCCACGCACTCATCGGGGTTGATGCCCTTGAAGGGCTCGCAGTTCAGTTCCTTCTTGACGGCATCGTAGACAGCGGGGATACGGGTGGAGCCGCCGACCATCAGGACCTTCTTCAGGTCAGAGGGACGCAGGCCTGCATCCTGCAGAGCCTTGCGGACGGGGCCCATGGTACGGTCGACCAGATCTGCGGTCAGCTCGTTGAACTTTGCGCGGGTCAGGGTCATATCCAGATGCTTGGGGCCGGTAGCGTCGGCAGTGATGAAGGGCAGGTTGATCTGGCTGCTCATCGCGCTGGACAGCTCGATCTTTGCCTTCTCGGCAGCTTCCTTCAGGCGCTGTGCAGGGAAACGGAGTGCGAAGTTGCGGTTTTTAAGAGTTTTTAGTATATTTACGGCCTGCATCCAGTGAAAACGGCCCGTGCGGTGCGCAGGGGCCGTACGGGCGGCCTTCCGGATTGTAACCTGTTCGTCCGGGACCCGCAGCGCGGACCTTTCATTTAAAACGAAAAGACAATGTGTGACCCTATTCAGTCGATTGCGACCCGTTTGCGCGGGCTGCGCGAAGCGCTTGAACTGACCCAGGAGGAGGTGGCTGCGAGCTGCAACCTTCCGGTCGGACAGTACAGGGAGATGGAGAGCGGCACGGCCGATTTTTCGGTGAACGTGCTGCAAACCATATCCCGCCATTACGGGATCAGCCTCGATGTGCTGATGTTCGGCGAGGAGCCGAAGATGAACGCCTATTTCATCACCCGCGCCGGAAAGGGCGTGTCGGTCGAACGGCAGAAGGCCTACAAGTACGAGGCGTTGGCGGCGGGATTCCGCGACCGGAAGATCGACCCCTTCATCGTGACGGTCGAGCCGGCTGCGGACGACGCCCCGATGCACCTGAACTGCCATCCCGGGCAGGAGATGAACTACGTGCTGGAGGGCCGCCTGCTGATCGGGCTGAACGGCAAGGAGATCGTGCTGAACACGGGCGACAGCCTCTATTTCGATTCGGGCCTGCCGCACGGGATGAAAGCCCTCGACGGCAAAACGGTGCGGTTTCTGGCCATAATAATGTAACGGCAGCATGGTAGAGCGATTTTTATCCCAGACCTCCTTCGTCTCGCAGGAGGATTACCGGAAGAACCTGCACATACGGGTTCCGGAGAATTTCAATTTCGGCTACGACGTGGTGGATGCATACGCCGCCGAGCAGCCCGGCAAGGAGGCGCTGCTGTGGACCGACGACCAGGGCGCCGAAATCCGGTTCACCTTTGCCGACATCAAGCGCGAAAGCGACCGCACGGCCTCGTATTTCCAGAGCCTCGGCATCGGAAAGGGCGATGTGGTGATGCTGATCCTCAAGCGCCGCTACGAGTTCTGGTTCTCGATTCTGGCGCTGCACAAGCTGGGCGCGGTGGTGATCCCGGCAACCCACCTGCTGACCAAAAAGGACGTAGTCTACCGCTGCAATACGGCCGGGATCAAGGCCATCGTCGCGGCGGGCGAGCGGGTGATCACCGATCACATTGCGGCGGCCATGCCCGAAAGCCCCACCACCGAACTGCTCGTCAGCGTGGGTCCCGAGGTCCCCGAAGGGTTTCTCGATTTCCACGCCGGCATCGAAAAGGCGGCTCCTTTCGTGCGCCCGGAGCGGGTGAACGCCAACGACGACGTGATGATGATGTATTTCACCTCGGGAACGACCGGCGAGCCGAAGATGGTGGCCCACGACTTCACCTATCCGCTGGGACATATCACCACGGGGCTGCTGTGGCACAACCTCCACGAAGGCAGCCTGCACCTGACGATCGCCGACACGGGGTGGGCCAAGGCCGCGTGGGGCAAACTCTACGGGCAGTGGCTGGCCGGGGCCTGCCTGTTCGTCTACGACCACGAGAAGTTCACGCCCGCGGACATGCTGCGCAAGATCGAGCAGTACCGCATCACGTCGCTGTGCGCGCCTCCGACGGTCTATCGCTTCCTGATTCGCGAGGATCTCACCAAATACGACCTCTCGTCGCTGGAGTACTGCACCACGGCGGGCGAGGCGCTGAACGGAGCCGTGTACGACACCTTCCTGCGCCTGACGGGCATCCGCCTGATGGAGGGCTTCGGGCAGACCGAGACGACGCTGACACTGGCCACGTTCCCGTGGATGAAGTCCAAACCCGGGAGCATGGGCGTGCCCAATCCCCAGTACCGGATCGACCTGGTGACCCCCGACGGCCGTTCGGCCGAGGACGGCGAGCAGGGGCAGATCGTGATCCGCACCGACGGGGGCAAGCCCCTCGGGCTGTTCAAGGGTTACTACCTGAACGATGAGCTGACCCGCGAGGCGTGGCACGACGGGGTGTATTATACGGGCGACGTGGCGTGGCGCGACGAGGACGGCTACTATTGGTTCGTGGGGCGTGCCGACGATGTGATCAAGAGTTCGGGCTACCGCATCGGTCCGTTCGAGGTGGAGAGCGCCCTGATGACCCACCCGGCGGTGGTGGAGTGCGCCATTACGGGCGTTCCCGACGAGATCCGCGGCCAGGTCGTCAAGGCGACGATCGTGCTCGCCGAGGCCTACCGCGGGCAGGCCGGGGAGGCGCTGGTCAGGGAGTTGCAGGACCATGTGAAGCGCATCACGGCTCCTTATAAATACCCGCGCGTGATCGAGTTCGTGGAGTCGCTGCCCAAGACCATCAGCGGCAAGATCCGCCGCAAGGAGATCCGCAGCGGCGATGAAGGGAAATAATCCGGCCGCAGGTCGGCGGAGAGAGGGACCGTGCGGAGGGCGCGGTCCCTCTCTCTCTTTGCGGCTGCCGCTTCGGGGCCGTCGCGGGATTTTAACGGAACCGTATATTGCGGTTCTGAAAAAGTTTCCTAATTTTGTCTTGTGAAAGCCTGAACATGCCCGGACGTGGAGAAGAAAAAAGAACTTGAGAATTTGCTTGTTTCCGTAAGCGAGAACGACGATTACGCTTTCCGGGTTTTCTATGATCTCTATTACCGGAGCGTTTTCCGGTTCGCCTACTATTTTCTGCGCAACAGGGAGGCCTGCGGCGAGGTCGTGAGCAACGTCTTCGTCGCCGTCTGGAAGTCCCGCGTCGCGCTGCGGAGGATCGAAAACATCGACGCCTACCTCTACGTCGTCGCGCGCAACGAGGCGAACCGGTATCTGAAGGAGTCCCGTACGCGCCGCCGCTGCCTCTCGTTCGAGGAGATTCCCATCTCGCTGATCGACCGAAATTCCCCCCCCCCACAGCGAAGACGCTCCCGATAGCCGGTTGATAGAGGCCGAAGTCGAGGAGCTGGTTCGCCGTCTCATAAACGATTTGCCCGAACGCTGCCGCACGGTGTTCCTGCTCAACCGGCAGGAGGGGCTGTCGTCGCGCGAGATCGCCGAGGCGCTGTCGCTCTCCGAGAGCACGGTGCGGGTCCAGATCAAGATCGCCGTCGACAGGATCGTGGCCGGCATACGCACGCATTATCCCGACCTGAAGCTGGTTTCCCTGCTGCTGTTCCTCTTCACGGCGCGTTTCTGACGCCTGCCGGAATGAAAAAAACGAAAAAAAGCCGCGGTTCCCTTAAACGGAACCGCGGCTTTCGCACTCTATATGTGTATACGACCAAAAAGGAGAAATCATGCAATATCAGCATACGAAGAGGGAGCCGGAGATGGCGGAACTGATCGAAGGTTCGGAGCGCGACCGCCGCAGGCTGGCGGAGCTGCTGGACGGCATCCGGGTGGGACCCGGAGTCGACGCCATGGCCGACGGAATGCGGGAGGCGGTGTGGGCCGACGTGCGCTCGCGCATCCGCCGCCGGGGAATCCGGATGCGGATCGTCCGCTACGCCGCGGCTGCGGCCGTGATGGCGGGCGTCGTCTGCGGCAGCTGGTTCATGGGCGGACGCCGGACCGAAAGCCGTCTGGTCGCCGCGGCGCAGCCGGTGAGCGTCTCGACGCCTCTGGGCGTGAAGTCCGACGTGGTGCTGCCCGACGGTTCGCGGGTGCGGCTCAACGGCGGCACGCGCATCGTCTATCCCGCGTTGTTCGGCGACGAACGCCGCGTGGAGGTCGACGGCGAGGCCTATTTCGAGGTCGAGCACGACGCCCGCAGGCCCTTCGTCGTCGTCACGGGACAGGTCGTCTCGACGGTGCTCGGAACGACTTTCAATGTGCACGCCTATTCCGAGGACGAGAATTACCAGATCACGCTGGCGACGGGCAGCTTGCTGGTGGACGGCGGTCCCGAGTCGCGGAGCGTGCGGCTGCGTCCCGGCGAGCAGGGATTCTTCGAGAGGACCTCCGGACTGCTGTCGCTGCGCAGGGTGAACGTCGAGCAGGTGCTCTCGTGGCAGGAGGACAGGCTCTACTTCCGGGCCGAACCCCTGGCGTCGATCGCCCGGAGCCTCGAAAGGCAGTTCAACGTCGACATCACGATCCCCGACGAACGGCTGCGCAGGATCTGTTTCACGGGTGAGTTCGTCGACGGCGAGAACATCCACGAAATCATGCGGATCATCTCGGCCGACAGCCGTATCCTCTGCCGCAGCCGCAAGAACCATTTCGAGCTTTACAGAAACCGATAGAGATTCACGATTTTTTTCACTACAACCTAAATTTCAATCCTTATGAGTAACAATTCTACCAGCAGAAGGTCCTTCCGGGACCTTTTCGGCCAGCGGATGCTGTGCAGACTGAGCGGATTGCTGACCCTGTGTTGGTTCACGGTGGCGGCCCAGGCTCTTTACGCGCAGAATCCCGTGATTTCGTTGACGCTGAAGAACGCCACCGTGCGCGAGGTGATCGAAGCGGTCAAGACGCAGAGCGGCTACTCGTTCTGGTATCGGGAGAGCGAGATCGACCTCCGGAAGCGCGTTTCGGTCGAGGCGCACGATCAGAACGTCCTGAAACTGCTCGACGGCGTGCTCGCCGACCAGGGAATTCTGGCCAAACTCGAAGGCCGCCACATCGTGCTTTACAAATCCGACCCGGCAGGCCGGGGCCGGGAATACCAGCTGAAGGGCCGCGTCGAGACCGAGGCCGGCGATCCGATCGTGGGGGCGAACGTGCTGGTCGAGGGCACGACGAACGGCATGGTGACCAATTCGAAGGGCGAATTCGCCCTGAACGTGACTGCGGGCGCGCGGCTCAGCGTGTCGTTCATCGGTTACGACGCGGCGCAGGTCGAAGTGGGCAACCGGACGCATCTGACCGTGGTGCTGAAGGAGAATAACCAGCTCCTCGACGACGTGGTGGTGATCGGATACGGCGTGCAGAAGAAGGTCAACCTGACCGGCTCGGTCGCCGTGCGCCAGATGTCGGAGATCGAGAACCAGCCCATGACGCACGCCTCGCAGGCGCTCTATTCGATGCCCGGCGTCTACATCAACCAGGCTTCGTCGAAGCCCGGCAGCGACGGCGCGACGATCCGCATACGCGGCGTCGGCACGATGAGCAGTTCCAGCCCCATGGTGCTGGTCGACGGCATGGAGTATTCGCTCAACGAGCTGAATCCCGGCGACATCGAGACGATCTCGGTGCTGAAGGACGCTTCGGCCTCGATCTACGGTTCCAAGGCCGCCAACGGCGTCATCCTCATCACCACGAAGCAGGCCAAGAAGGGCGCACCGGTGGTGAAGTTGAGCGCCAACTTCGGCATTCAGTCGGCGACCTACGTGCCCGACGTGGTGACCGACCCGATTCAGTATATGAACATGCGCAACCAGGCCGAACTGAACGAAGGCAAGCTGACGGTGACCTACAACCGCGACGACATCCTCGAATACGAGGAGGGCATGAAGCACGACAAGTACATCTATCCCGCCTCCGATTGGTACGACCTCTGCTACCAGAACGGTTTTCTCCAGCAGTACAACGCCCGCGTTTCGGGCGGCACGGACAAGATCTCCTACTCGCTGGGCGGCGGTTACATGAACCAGCGCGGCATCATGGTCGCCAACGACGACGCGGAACGCTTCTCGTGGGACATGAAGATCAACGCGCAGGTGACCAAGCGCCTGAAGGTGGGCATCAGCCTGCTGGGCAACCTGCGCTACAACACCGACCCGATCTACGGCGTATCGACGACGGTCAACGTCATCAACCGCGCCCTGCCGATCTTCGGCACGCAGCTGCCCGACGGCAAGTGGCTCTCGACGTGGCTCTCGACCCCCGGGCGCAACAACCCCGAGAATCCGCTCATGGAGCTGCACGAGGGCAACACCAAACGTCAGCTTCACCGCATTCTGGGGCGCATCAACATCGGCTACGACCTGCCGTGGGGCATCAAGTACAACGCCAACCTGGGCTACGTGAAGGTCGACCACTATTCGAAGGACTTCAAGCACGCGATGTACACCTACAATCCCAAAACTCTTGAGCGGAAGAACTTCAGCGCCTACGTTTCGGCCAAGGACTGGGACAACAACGCGATCAACTACACCTTCTACAACACCCTTTCGTGGGGCAAGAGCTTCGGCGGCAACCACAACTTCAACGTGATGGTCGGCACGGAGTACAAGCGTTACGACGGCAAGAACTTCCAGGCCAAGAAACGCGACTACTTCAACAACCAGCTCACCGCCCTGTCGGTCGGCGCCACGATGGAGGATATTTCGGGCGGATCGTCGCTCGAACTGCTCTTCTCCTACTTCGGGCGAATCACCTACGACTACAAGGAGAAATACCTGATCGACGTGACGGCGCGTTACGACGGTTCGTCGAAATTCGCCAAGGGCAACCGATGGGCCTTCTTCCCCGCCGTGTCGGTCGGATGGCGCATCGACAAGGAGAATTTCATGCAGAACGTCCGGGCGGTCGACGTGCTCAAGTTCCGCGGCTCGGTCGGCGAGATGGGCAACCAGGCCATCGGCAACTACGAGTACCTGATGGCCGTGCTGGCGAACAAGAGCTACAATTACAGCTTCGGCGACGTGTTGTCGGGCGGCGCGGCGATCAAGGATTTCGTCGACGAGAACATCTCGTGGGAGACCACCCGCACCTACAACCTCGGACTGGATTTCGAGGCCTTCGACCACCGCCTGCTGTTCAGCGTCGACCTCTATAAGAAACGCACCGAAGGCATCCTGCGCGACGTGAAGATTCCGGCGCAGATCGGCAACCTGAACGGCCCGAAGCAGAACATCGGCGTGGTGGCCAACGACGGCGTCGAGCTGAACCTCCAGTGGCGGAGCGCGGTCAAGAATTTCCATTACAGCCTCGGCGGCAACTTCTGCTACAACAAGAACATCGTCGTCGACCTCGACGGGCAGGAGTACATCAAGACCTTCAACATCATCCGCGAGGGCGAACCCATCGACGCGTGGTATCTCTACCAGGCCGACGGCTTCTACAACAGTTACGAGGAGATCGCCAATTCGGTGACCGTCGGCAGCGGCGTGAAGCCCGGGTACATCCGCTACAAGAATCTCAACAACGACGACAAGATCGACAACGACGACCGCGCCGTCTGCGGCAACCTCACGCCGAGCATCACCTACGCCTTCAACTTCTCGCTGGGATGGAAGGGACTCGAACTTTCGGCGCAGTTCCAGGGCGTCGCCGACGTGAAGACCTATCTTTCGGGCAACCTCGCAGCCCCGTTCTGGAACGGAGCGGGCGTGCTGAAGGAGTGGGCGACCGACGCGTGGACCCCCGAGAACCACAACTCCCGCCTGCCGATCCTCCACACCGCCACGGGCGCGCCCGAGATGCACGACTACAAGAACACGCAGTGGCTCTACGATGCGTCGTACCTGCGCTGCAAGCAGCTGCAACTCTCGTACACCCTCCCCAAGAGGTGGATTTCGAAGCTCGGAATGAGCCAGTGCCAGATCTTCGTCAACGGCGAGAACCTCTTCACGATCTCCCCGCTGAAGATGTTCGACCCCGAGATCGACCTTTCGTCGACCAACCTGATGCAGTATCCTTCGCTGCGGACGATCAACTTCGGCTTCAACATTACTTTCTAATCGCTTCAAATACGGAAAAACATGAAAAAAACAGTAATCGGATTGATGCTTTGCGGTGCGGCGGCGCTGGCCTCCTGCAACCTCGACACCATTCCCACCGACAAATATACGGTCGAGACGTTCTGGGAAACCGAAGAAGGAACCGAGGCCGCCATGACCGGCTGTTACAACATACTGACCAACAGCGCGCTGTTCGGAGACTCGGCGCCGCTGCTCGAAGAGACCTGCACGCCCAACGCCTATAATTACAACAACGCGGGCGGATACAACGTCATCGCCCAGGGGACCCACACGGCCAACAGCTCGGGCATCATCGCCAACCGCTGGAAAAAGTGCTACGAGGGCATCGGACGCTGCAACACCCATCTCAACCGCCTGCCTGCCGCCGCCGTGGCCGACGACCGCAGGGTGCAGATGGAGGGCGAGGCCAAGTTCCTCCGCGCGCTCTATTACTACATGCTGGTGACCTATTACAACGGCGTGCCGCTGATCCTCGAAGAGCCTGTCTATGCGCACGGTTCGCTGCCCCGCGCCTCGCGCGAGGAGGTGGTGCGGGCGATTCTCGATGATCTGAACGACATCATCGACCGTGAACTGCTCGACTGGCAGTGGACCAAAGCCGCCGACCAGGGGCGCGCCACGCGCGGCGCGGCGATGGCCCTCAAGGCCCGTCTGCTGCTTTTCGAGGCCAGCAAGCTGGTCAACCCCTCGAACGACGCCGCGAAATGGCAGGCTGCGGCCGATGCGGCCAAAGCCGTGATCGAAAAGGAGGCCCAGGCGGGCTACGACCTGTTCGGCGACTACCGGAAACTCTTCCTGCCGGCGAACGAGCACAGCTGCGAGTGCGTCTTCAACATCGAATTCTCGAAGACCAAGAACACGGCCGTCAATTCGTTCAACGTTTACAGCGTCCAGTACCGCAACAACGCACCGCTGCTCGATCTGGTGATGGACTACCGGACGACGACCGACGGTGCGGCCACGATGGGCAAGTACGACAACCTCGATCCGCGTTTCGCGGCGACGAATTTCTATCCCGGGAGCACGTTCCTCGGCAAGGCCAACTGCCCGGCCGGGGAGGTGTGCCAGTTCACGGGCTTCGCACACCGGAAACTCACGATCTACGACGCGCAGAAGCGCGATTCGGACGACAGCAACGGCGAGACCAACTACATGTTCATCCGCTACGCCGACGTGCTGCTGATGTTCGCCGAGGCGCAGAACGAGGTCGACGCCACGCCCTCCGATGCCGTTTACGACGCCGTGAACCGCGTGCGCGGCCGCGTCGGCATGCCCACCTATGCCTACGGTTCGAAGAGCCAGTCCGAAATGCGCGAGATCATCCGCCACGAGCGCCGCGTCGAATTCGCCGGCGAGGGGCTTTATTATAACGACATCCGCCGCTGGATGACCGCCGAGCTGGTGATGAACGCCGTGATTCAGGACTATGCGGGCACGGACATCGCCGTCCGGGCGTTCGACCCCGACCGCGACTACTGGTGGCCCGTTCCGGCGGACCAGATCCTGCTGAACAAGAAACTCGAACAGAATCCCAATTATTAATCCGACAACCGCTAACTGGCAATTATGAAAAAATATCTGTGGATACTGGCCGCCGCATTCCTCCTTCAGGCTTGCAGCAAAGACGAGGAGGAGGGACCTTACGTTCCCTGGCGGCCGGGCGACGACAAGGAGGAGACGATCGACCTGGACAAGGCCACGAAGGTGATGATTCTGACCGAGCAGGCCAAGAACCGGATCGTGATGATCGACCAGCCGACGGGGAAGGTCGCCTGGGAGTGGACGGCCGCCGACAGCGGGCTTTCGGCTGCGGAACAGGCGTGGTTCGATCTGCCCGACGAGGCCAAACCGGTCTACAACCGTACGTGCGTGCTCGTCACGGCTTCGGGCGGCGGCGTGGCGCTGATCCGCATTGCGGACAAGAAGGCGATGTTCTACGCCAAGCCGGGCGGAAACCCCCACTCGGCCGAGGTGCTGCCCGACGGGAATGTCGTCGTGGCGTCGAGCACGGGCAACCTGTTGAGCGTCTACGTGTACAATGGCGCCGACAGCTACGTTTCCAGACCCGCCTTCACCATGCCGGTCCATTCGGCCCACAACGTGGTCTGGGACCGGAAGCGCGGCTGCCTCTGGACGGCGACGGGCGCCCAGCTGCTCAAGCTCGCCTACAACGGGAAGCGTACGGCTCCGGAACTGACGCAGGTGCGCTCTTACGATATGGCGGCGGGGAATACCGATGCCCACGACCTGGCGCCCGTCTGCGGGGAGGATGCGATGTATGTATCGACGAATCAGCATGTCTACAAGTTCGACTGTGCGGCGGAGAAGTTCCTCGACGTGCAGATCTTCCAGCAGAACACCATCAAGAGCATTTCGACGGGTCCGGAGGGGTATTCCACGATCGTCATGCGCCCCACGTCGGGCGGGAGCAACTGGTGGTCGGCCGAGGTGTGCGACATGAAGGGCAACCGGCTGTTCAACCGCGCGGGCTACCAGATTTACAAGGCCCGCTGGTATGTGGAGAATCCGTTCGGGTATCCCGAGGTTCACACTTTGTAAAACTTAAAATGCAAAAACGATGAAAAACATCCGAAAATACATGATGGCCGCGGCATGCATGACCGCCGCTGCGGCGCTGGTCGCCTGCACCGAGGCCGTGAAACGCGACACCGAGGAGGAAATCCAGGAGATGACCGTTCCCAAGAAACCCGGACCGATCACGAAGGTGCCGGCAACGCTCACCTGCAACGGCGGCGAAGAGTTCACCTTCTCGGTTTCGAAGGTTCAGTGGGCCGAGACCTACGAATGGACGATCGCCGAGCAGGAGAAGTCGAAAATCTCGATCATCGACGGTCAGGGAACCAACGTCATCACCGTCAGGGTGGTCAACGACGACGTGGTGATTCCCGCCCAGTCGGTGTCGGTGGTGGCCAAAAACGAACTGGGTGCGAGCAAGGTGCGCGAGTATTTCGCGGCGATCACCGTGTCGGTCCCCATCGAGCTGCCGGGCTATACGATCAAGAAGTACGGCAAACGCTGGTGGATGACCGAGAACTGCCACGAAGCGGGCGAGGACGGCAATCTGGGCGTTGCGCCCGACCTGACGGCTTTCTCGGTTGCGGGGTTGGAGGCGTCGCATTTGCAGCGGTTGAACGACGCAAAGGGCCGTTACTACACCTGGTATGAGGCGATGACCGGCATATCGGGCTGTACGGCGGAGCAGTGTCCCTATGTGCAGAATTACGAAGGGGTGGACGACGTGGGCAACGCCTTCAAACTCGACGGTACGGAGGAGGGCGAGTTCGGCGTCCAGATACGCGGCTGCTGTCCCGAAGGCTGGCACGTGGCCAACGCCAACGACTGGTGGGACATGCTGATGGCTATCAAAAGCGAGTATGCCATTCCCGACGATTTCGCGCAGGGCGGATACACCTTCTCCGGCGGCCACGACGGGAAACCCGAGAATGCCATTACGAAGGCCGGATTCTACAAGTCGGGCTGCACGGTCAAGAATACGGGCAACGTCGGCGCATGGCTGCGCGGCGGCAACGGCCGTATCGTTGACGGCGGTATTTGGAATCAGGCGAATATGACGCTCACGGACGCCGGGGAACCCCTCCTGCAATTCGTCGACGGGGCCGAAAGCATCGGTTTCGGCTGGTATCCGCTGGGCTATCAGAAGGCCGACGGCAGTTTCAACAGCGGCGCGCTGGGCAAATGGGGCTACGTGTGGTTCATCGGGCAGACCAACGCCTCGACGGCCCGTTCGCTGGTCATCAGCGGTACGAGTCTGAACCTTCAGACCAAGACCAATCAGGAGGCGGCCAAGGATATTTATCTGAACGTCCGCTGCGTGAAAAACTACACCAAATAACCGGAAGCGATGAAAAAAAGAATTCTGTTTACGGCAGCGGCGCTGGTGTGCGCCGCCAACCTGACGGCCCAGTGTCTCGGCGTCGGAAGCTCGACCAGCAGCATGAGCCCCGAGGAGATGGCCGCCGCCGCGAAGGCCGGCGTGGAGTATGTCGAAATCGGCATCAGCGGCCGCGGGACCGTGGCTGAAATCCGCGAGAAGGCGCTGCACGCCAAACGCATGGCCGACGAGGCCGGTCTGAAGGTCTGGTCGTGCCACCTCCCGTTCTCCCGCAAGCTGGACATCTCGGTGCTGAACGACAGCGCCCGCATGGCCAACCTCGAATTCCTGACCGAAATGATCGCGATCTGCGGCGAAGTGGGACCGGAGAAACTGGTGCTGCATCCCAGTTCCGAACCGATTGCGGACGGGGAGCGCGAGCAGCGTATCCGGAACAGCATCGCTTCGATCGGCATATTGCGCAGGGAGGCGGCGCGGATCGGCGCGCAGCTGTGCATCGAGGATCTGCCCCGCACGTGCCTCGGGCGGAACTCGGCCGAGCTGCTGCGCATCATCGCCCCTTATCCCGAGGTGAAAATCTGTTTCGACACGAACCACCTGCTTTCGGAGGACCTGCTGCACTTCGTCGAGGCGTGCGGCGACCGGATTGCGACCGTCCATGTCTCGGATTACGACATGGTCGATGAGCGTCACTGGCTTCCGGGCAAGCATGCAAGAACTGCACCAGGAATAACACCACCCAGAGCCATACCTGCCTTATAGAAGATACCGGTCAGGGCATTGAC
>ENA-UPWM01000759-UPWM01000759.1-human-gut-metagenome-genome-assembly--contig:-NODE-759-length-14344-cov-16.291021_pt1 | contig 14344 bp, 13 predicted proteins | sample MGYA00250051_ERZ773379 | MGnify/ENA primary metagenome ERZ773379 (study PRJEB29103, sample SAMN06112020) | human gut metagenome | biome: human gut; feature: ankylosing spondylitis patient; material...
AAAATTTCACACACGATCCACACACCACCTCATAAATAGTCGAATAGATAAGCATACAGATGGATTTGGCAGAAGGGAGAGTATTCAGAGTATGAATATAAGTAATCTTTGTTATTTTTCTTTTTCTGGCAGTTATGGAAGTGGAGACACATATTCGGATATAGCAAATATGGATACTGATTTGATGCAGGAATACTTTATCAAATATCTGAATAGGCATAAGGATGAAATAATGGAGGGAGTAGCAGATTTAATGATAAATGATGCAAAATCAGGTCAAGAAGATGCTATTAAGGAAATAGACGAGTATAAAAAATCACTGCTAAAACTATTGGAGGAATAAAATAACAGAAAGGAATAAATTATGCAATACATATTAACAGAACAAGAATATAGAGCTTTGACCCCTATTAGTGAGGTAAATAAGCTCAAAGAAGAAGTACAGCTTCTTAATGATAAAGTTATGGAGCTTAGTGAACATCCATGTGGAAGTGGCGCAGATTATAGAAGTGTAACCTTTTATTGTGATGATTGTCCGATTGGTGCGTTTGGAACCGGAACTTGCACAAAGAGTCAACAATATTCTAAATAACACTCAAAATACAGTCTGTAATGAATAAAAGCAAAAGGCGGGTTGCAAAGCCGCCTCCTGTTTATTTTAGATGGGTACACACTCTGTCACGTATTCAATTAACTAATAACTGTCACTTACGAGATTGAAAAATGCTTCCCATCCTACCGTCTAATTGATTTTGGACACTCTGTGTATCCATCCGTGACAAGATAGCCCGTGAGATAAAGAATGATCCTCCCCTGCTGGTCAATAAAGGAGGAGTCATTGCGGACGGAGTCAACGAAGAACTTGACGAATTGAGACGAATTGCCTATTCGGGTAAAGATTATCTGCTGCAAATTCAGCAGCGCGAAATTGAACAGACTGGTATTCCCAGCCTGAAAATTGCATATAATAATGTATTCGGCTATTACATTGAAGTCCGCAATACGCATAAAGACAAGGTTCCGGCTGAATGGATACGCAAGCAGACTCTGGTGAATGCAGAACGCTATATCACTCAGGAGCTGAAAGAATATGAAGAAAAGATCCTCGGAGCAGAAGACAAAATTCTGATTCTGGAAACACGGCTTTATAACGAACTGGTCATGGCACTGTCCGAATTTATTCCGGCGATCCAGATCAATGCTACCCAGATTGCCCGGCTGGACTGCCTTTTGTCGTTTGCCAGTGTAGCCAAAGCCAACCGGTATATCCGTCCGGTCGTGGCCGACGATGATGTACTGGATATCCGTCAGGGACGGCATCCGGTCATCGAAAAGCAGCTTCCCCTGGGCGAAAAGTATATTGCCAACGACGTATATCTGGACACAGAAGAACAACAGATTATCATCATTACCGGACCGAACATGGCCGGTAAGTCTGCCTTGCTGAGACAAACTGCCCTGATTACCCTCATGGCACAGATCGGATGTTTCGTTCCGGCTGAAAGCGCACATATCGGACTGGTAGACAAAATCTTTACGCGTGTGGGAGCAAGTGACAACATTTCCGTCGGCGAATCTACTTTCATGGTGGAAATGAACGAGGCGGCAGACATTCTGAATAATCTTTCTCCCCGCAGCCTGGTCCTGTTTGATGAATTGGGAAGAGGTACTTCTACCTACGACGGTATCTCCATTGCATGGGCCATCGTAGAGCATATTCACGAACACAAGCGTGCCCGGGCAAGAACGCTTTTTGCTACCCACTATCATGAACTGAACGACATGGAGGCGCAGTTCAAACGCATCAAGAACTACAATGTAACGGTGAAGGAAGTTGACAATAAAGTGATTTTCCTTCGCAAACTGGAGCGTGGAGGAAGCGAACATTCCTTCGGTATTCACGTAGCCAAAATGGCGGGAATGCCGAAAACAATCGTCAAACGGGCCGATGAAATCCTGCATCAGCTGGAAGTAGAAAACCGTCAGGAAGGTATTTCTGCACAAAATATCCACACGAAAAGCAAATCGAATGCAACAGTCCAGCAGGATGGTGTGCAGCTCAGCTTCTTCCAGCTGGACGATCCGGTACTTTGTCAGATACGTGATGAAATACTGAATCTGGATGTCAATAACCTGACTCCTATTGAAGCTTTAAACAAATTGAACGATATCAAGAAAATCGTCAGAGGAAGATAAACTGACAGTTGGTCACAAAGCCGGCAAAAGAAATTCAATGTTCGAACTGAGCCGGCTTTCTTTTTTAATCTTTCAGGTTGCTCCGTTTTTACGCTGTCCTGCCCCATGACTTGCTCTGAAAAGATATTGAGTTTAAATTATTGAACTTGTGCGGTGCGCACAAAACTTGAACCTAAATAATCGTAAAATATCATTCTAATTCCCAGCTTCGCCCGTAGCTTAATTTTTTCTTTTTTGGGTTAAATACAATGGCATAGACCTCTCTTGTAGATGTGTCGCAGTTTCCCTGTATTATTTCCATTCTCACTTCATTCCCGATGGTGTCGCTTGCCAATAATATGGCATCACCAATTCCGCCTTGATAGACGGTAGCTCCCTGATATTTTTCATCCTTACATCCTGCGGATAAAAGGGCTGCCAGAAATGTTATGACAGTGATATATAAAACATTGTTCCTCATACTGCTGATATGATTATTCTATCCTGAACTCTGCCGACATATACCATTCTTTCCTGCTGCCGTCAAAACCTATTCTCTTATAGATCTTGTACGTGCCGGGCTTGTTGTCGTTTACAAGGTTGTACATCCAAGCCTTGAAATCGTAGTTACGCCCTTTTTCTACGCCGATGCCCAAACTATTAAAAACGGTTGATGTGTTCAGCGCTATCCATTCGTCTCCTTTCTTTCGGGCAATTCCATAGTCAACGCCGAAGAACAAAGTCCTGCTGTTATTATTGGATATTATTACTGTAATTTCTTTCGTACCTACAGGATAAACAGTCTTTTCTGTTTTCATGCTGATGCCCATAGTGTCCGATGTCGTGGTGAAAGGGAGTGGCTGGGGCGGCTCTATCTTCCCGAAATCAAGTGCGGAGTAGTTCAGTATTTTTCTTCTGAACATTTCCTGATACGGCATGGCGTTGTTTATCAGACCAACTTCTATCGTGTCACCGTCGTAACGCTGACATGCAGTTGAGAAGTTTTCATGTATAGTGTCTGCCTTAGGATATTTCCTGATGATATCGACTAAAATATCCATTAACTTTCTTACACCCTTGTTATCCACCATTTCAAATTCCGCAAATGCTACTTCCGTATCATTGTTGAACGACTTGTATATGCGGTATTTCCCCGGGCGATTTGGCGTAATGTCGGTATAGATATGTATAGTTTGCATTCTGTTGCTTTGGTACGAAGAGATTATCCAGAGCATATCCTCCCGAATCGGATTGACAGGCAGCGATTCCCATGACTTGTTTTTTTCGTTATAATAGGCTATACTGTACTCATCCCCACAGGTGTATTCCTTGCTGGATTTATTAGTTACAAAGATGGTTATTTCATTTGTCGGGAGTGGATAGTAGTCGTATTCCGCATGTATACTCAAAAGGGCTGGGCTGATTTCCTTACCTGTTGGAATTTTATTGCAGTAAGGCACGATGACTGGTATAAAAACTTCCCCAGTGTCCTGCCTGACGATAGTGGACTTGACGGTGTCTGCTACCGTTTCTTTTTGTAAAGTAGCAGTATTCTATTGTAGCGCGGCAGCATTTACAGGATAAATCTCTTTTTTTCTTTTTCCTCCATGACATCCGGTCAATATTATCATGAGGACTATAAGTAATAAAGTTATTGTTTTCATCGTATTCTTAAATTCTTATCCATAAAGATAAGAAAAACAGACGATAAGAGCAAGAATTGGGCTTATATTTCATCCCAAAAGAAACGAAAACTCTTCGAAAGGAATTACAGATACTTACAAACAAGGTATGAAAAAGGGTGTAAATCTCGTAATAACTTGATTTACACCCTTTATTGCGGTGCGTACGGGACTCGAACCCGTGACCCCATGCGTGACAGGCATGTATTCTAACCAACTGAACTAACGCACCATTAAGTTTTTTGTTGCTTTCTCTCTCGATTGCGGTTGCAAAGGTACGACTTTTTTTGAAACCTCCAAACATTCTGCATAACTTTTTTCAAATTTTCTTCATTTTTCTGTGATTTTCCTCCTTAACATACCATTTCATAGCCTCAAACCGCCTCCTTTTTTTATTCTTCTCGATCTTTTCACCAAAACATGCTGAAATCTTAAGCAAAATTCGTACAAAATATTTCTGAAATTGTACAAAGTATCTCAGGATATTGTACAAAACTTTTCAAAAGTTGTACAAAAAAAGAAGGAAACTTCAGCATCTTTTTACGAAAAGAAAAGGCTGCTGTCCGAAGACAACAGCCTTTACAATTTAGAATTTCAAATATGACTAACTTTTTTATTTGATACGCTTGTATCCATATACAGCCAGGTCACCCAGTTCTTCTTCGATACGCAACAACTGATTGTATTTTGCCATACGGTCTGAACGGCTCAATGAACCGGTTTTAATCTGACCACTGTTGGTAGCAACAGCTATATCAGCAATCGTAGCATCTTCAGTTTCTCCTGAACGATGAGAGGTAACCGTAGTATATCCATGACGATGAGCCATTTCGATTGCATCCAGTGTTTCACTGAGTGAGCCGATCTGATTTACTTTAATAAGGATGGAATTGGCACATCCCAGCTCAATACCTTTCGAAAGGAATTCTACATTTGTAACGAACAGGTCATCGCCTACCAGCTGGCAGCGTCCACCAATACGTTCGGTAAGTTTTTTCCATCCCTCCCAGTCGTTTTCACTCATACCATCTTCGATGGAGTCGATAGGATATTTGTTGATAAGTTCTTCCAGATAGGCAATCTGTTCTTCTGATGTACGCTTCTTGCCCTTTTCACCTTCAAAAATTGTATAATCGTACAGTCCATCTCTATAAAACTCGGATGAAGCACAGTCCATACCGATCATCACATCTTTGCCCGGTTCGTAACCTGCCTGCCGGATAGCTGCAAGAATAGATTCCAGCGCATCTTCTGTTCCATTCAGTGCAGGAGCAAAACCTCCTTCATCACCTACAGCAGTACTCAGACCTCTATCATGCAATACTTTCTTCAAAGCATGGAAAACTTCAGCCCCCATACGAAGACCTTCGCGGAAAGAAGGTGCTCCCACCGGACGGATCATAAATTCCTGAAAGGCAATAGGCGCATCACTGTGTGAACCTCCGTTGATAATATTCATCATCGGAACAGGCATTACAAATGTATTTACTCCACCTATATAACGGTATAAAGGTATATCCAGATAGTTTGCCGCAGCCTTTGCCACTGCAAGAGAAACTCCTAAAATAGCATTTGCACCTAAATTCGACTTGGTTGGCGTACCATCCAGCTCAAGCATTTTCTTGTCGATAGCCCGCTGTTCCAGAACAGACCATCCAGTCAAAGCCGGAGCAATAACCTTATTTACGTTTTCAACAGCTTTCAACACACCTTTTCCACCGTAACGGTTAGAATCTTTATCACGAAGTTCGAGAGCTTCATGTTCACCGGTAGATGCTCCGGAAGGAACAGATGCACGTCCCATCACGCCAGATTCCAGTCTTACTTCAACCTCTACCGTAGGATTTCCTCGTGAATCGAGTATTTCACGACCTATAATTGATTTTATTTTCATATTCATTTTTATTTAAATGATTAGTATTTCTCAGTGTTACAAAAATCATAAATTCTGATAAACACCACAATACCTCAAAATAGGTATTTTTTACGTGTATAAAAAAAGCGCAGAACTCATATTCGGAAGTTCTGCGCTTTAGTCATACATATCCAATATTAATAATTATTTTTCTTTACTTCGAAATATGCCTGTGGATGTAAACATGCCGGACAAGTTTCAGGAGCTTCCGTACCTACATATAAGTAACCACAGTTACGGCACTGCCATACTACCTCGGCGTCTTTCTTGAATACCTTTCCTTCTTCTACATTCTTTGCCAGAGCAAGGTATCTTTCTTCGTGTCCTTTTTCTGCAACAGCAATTTCACGATACATCTTCGCAATAGCAGGGAAACCTTCTTCATCTGCAATGTCTGCAAACTTAGGATAGTCGAGTGACCATTCTTCGTTTTCACCTGCAGCCGCAGCTTTCAAGTTTTCGAGTGTTGTTCCGATTACACCTGAAGGATAGCTGGCTGTAATTTCTACCATACCGCCTTCCAGCCACTTGAACATACGCTTTGCATGTTCTTTTTCCTGATCAGCAGTTTCAGCAAAGATGGCAGCAATCTGTTCGTAACCTTCTTTCTTTGCTGCACTAGCATAATATGTATAGCGCATTCTTGCCTGTGATTCACCAGCAAATGAAATGCCTAAGTTCTTCTCTGTTCTTGTTCCTTTGATACTTTTTCCCATAATCGTTAGTTATTTAATTGGTTAAACATGTATATTCTTGATTTGATATTGCAAAGGTAATACTTTTATTCAAATTTGTAATCATTACAATTTTTATTTAAGTATTATTAAGAAATTTCACTCATGCAATATAAATAATAACCTTATTATCAGCCCAAATGTTCAAATAAATATATACTTTTGCACTTCTTTTTATAATTTATAACAAAACACATATATGGTAAAATTGGATTTTCAGCCTAAACTGTTTTCTACACTGAAAAATTATACGAAAACAGATTTTACTACCGACCTGATGGCAGGTATTATTGTAGGTATAGTAGCATTGCCTCTTGCCATCGCATTCGGTATAGCTTCAGGAGTAAGTCCTGAAAAGGGTATTATCACAGCGATTGTTGCAGGATTCATCATTTCGTTTCTTGGGGGAAGCAAGGTACAGATCGGAGGACCAACCGGTGCTTTTATCGTTATCATCTACGGTATCATCCAAGAATATGGCATCGAAGGCCTGATGGTTGCCACGATGATGGCTGGTGTACTCCTTATATTATTAGGAGTATTCAAGCTGGGGACAATCATTAAATTTATTCCTTATCCCATTATTGTAGGATTTACAAGCGGTATTGCAGTAACTATCTTTACTACTCAGATAGCAGATATCTTCGGACTACAGTTCGGAGGTGAAAAGGTGCCGGGGGATTTTATAGGAAAATGGATTTTATACTTCCATCATTTTGACACTGTAAACTGGTGGAATGTAATAGTGAGCTTAGTAAGTATCTTTATCATTGCCATTACTCCTAAGTTTTCTAAAAAGATTCCAGGTTCTTTAATTGCTATCATACTGGTAACTGTAGGAGTATATCTGCTGAAAATGTATGGAGGAATCACTTGTATCGATACAATCGGCGACCGCTTCAGCATCAAGGCACAGCTCCCCGCAGCTGCTGTACCTGCATTAGACTGGGAAGCTATTAAAAATCTTTTCCCGGTAGCTATTACCATTGCTGTACTGGGAGCTATCGAATCTTTGCTTTCGGCTACAGTAGCAGATGGTGTAATCGGCGACCGTCATGATTCGAATACAGAATTGATTGCACAGGGTATAGCCAATTTCGTATCACCTATTTTCGGAGGTATTCCGGCAACAGGTGCTATTGCGAGAACCATGACGAATATCAACAACGGAGGTAAATCGCCTGTTTCGGGTATCGTTCATGCGGTAGTTCTGTTACTCATCTTATTATTCCTGATGCCGCTTGCCCAATATATTCCGATGGCATGTCTGGCCGGTGTTCTCGTTATCGTATCGTATAACATGAGTGGATGGCGTGTGTTCAAGGGACTGTTGAAAAATCCGAAATCGGATGTGACTGTCTTGTTGATAACCTTTTTCCTGACCGTTATCTTCGATTTGACTGTAGCTATCGAAGTCGGACTGGTTATAGCTTGTGTACTGTTTATGAAACGTGTTATGGAAACAACACAGATTTCTGTTATCACCGACGAGATAGATCCGAATAAAGAATCAGACCTGGAAGTACACGAAGAGCATCTTATCATTCCTAATGGGGTAGAGGTATACGAAATAAACGGTCCGTATTTCTTTGGTATTGCTACCAAATTTGAAGAAATAATGGCACGTCTGGGTGACCGACCGAAAATTCGTATCATCCGTATGCGTAAAGTTCCGTTCATCGATTCAACAGGTATTCATAACCTGACAACACTGTGTGAAATGTCACAAAAGGAAAATATACATATTATCCTTTCCGGAGTAAACGAACGTGTACATGCCGTACTCGAAAAATCCGGATTCTATGAACTGCTGGGTAAAGAAAATATCTGTAGCAACATTAATGAAGCACTGGAAGTCGCTACAAGAGAAATAGCAGAATTCGATGAAGGTAACAAATAGACCTTATATTGTTAAAACCTTTTAACAAACGAGCGGAACTTATTAAAACATGTTATAAAGCATAGATTTTAATGAGTTTCGCTTGTTAGTTTCCAGAAAGTCCGTATCTTTGCATTGTGTTTTTCATAGTATTAGATTTAAGGTTAACAAAGGTTGGAGTACAGCGGTACTCCTTTTTTTATGCCTTCTTGTAAAGAATCGCTTATCAAATAAAAAAGCTATTCCAACTTTATTCATTGAAATAGCTTTCTTTCAACACAACTTATATCTTTTTTCAATAAGAGGCTGTAGCATTCAGACCTGCTTTCTTAAGCAGTTCCACGATACGGTCCAGTTCTTCGTGTGTAGCTTTTTGCAGAGACTGATCAGGGGTTTCACGGTCTATTGTGTAAATCATTACCTGACGGGGAGCAATCTGTTTAACAATCTCAATCCAGGGAAGTACAAAACGATCGGATGTATTATCAACATCCTTACCTTCGTCTGTTTTTCCCTTCATAAACATAGTCTGGATAATCAGCTTTCCTTTAAAAGCTTTCATCGTTTCAACAATCTTATTAACATCGTAAGCTCCCGACGGACGGTCTACCCGCTGAATATATTCTGCGTCAACCGTATCAAGTTTCAATATGTTGTTATCTATCTTATTCAGTGCATTAAACACTTTTTCCTTGTGAATAAAGGTGGAATTACTCAGCACACTGACTTTTGCATGAGGGAAATATTTATCACGCAATGCTAATGTGTCATCTATAATTTCCGGAAAATGAGGATGCGCCGTAGGTTCTCCGTTACCTGCAAATGTCAGTACATCAGGAACAGGACCGTTTGCTTGCATATCGATTAAACGATGTTCCAACGCCTCGCGCACTTCTTCGCGGGTAGGAAGTTTCTGTTTAGGACGATGATCTTTATTATATCCGCATTCACAATAGATACAGTCGAATGTGCAAAACTTACCATCGGCAGGAAGCAAGTTTATTCCCAACGAAACACCTAGTCGCCGGCTATGCACGGGACCAAATATAGGAGAAGGATAAATAACTGTTGACATAAGTCATATTAGTTTTAGTTCACAAGCAAAAGTACACAATATATTTCGATTACCACTTTACTTTCAACTGTAATTGTAAATCAGCTTTACGGTTTCCCTGAATTTCTTCGGTTCCGGAACTTATTTTATCACGGTCATTATAACAAGTTATCCCCCATTTCCCCTGAATAATAAACCGATCTTTATAACTATATTTTAAATTGACTGCCCAACGGCTTCCCCTGCCATAAAAAGAGGACATAGAGAAGGCGTATAACAATCCCGGCTCATACATATAAATACGGGAATCATAACTTTGTGTATGAAACCAAGCCCCGCTACATGATATTTGCATAGGAATAAAAGATAGTTTTGTACCAAGTGTACCATTAACAAATCCTCCATTCGAACTGTTGATATTCTTATAATAAGAAGTACACACATATTCTGCGGCAGTTTTTAACCAGAATATTTCACAAGGTTTATAAGAAAGTTGATAATGTATACGCTGACGGATATAAGGTAACACGTACTTTCCGTCACTGTCTGAAGTGTAATTCTTTGCCTTATTCTTATGACTATACTTTATTAACATCACCAGTGAATTAATAGGTGAATAACTTAATTGAAACAAACCATCGATACCGGATGTATGATCTCTATCAACCTGATATCTCCGATAGAAAAAATGAAAGAAATCGGCATAACATAAGATTTTCAATTTCCTTAAATAACTAGATTCCAACCCTATATAAACGCCTGTTTCATTTTGAAGCTGTGAGTTTTCTCCGAAAGCATTTGCGTGAATAGCCTGATAACGCTTGTCATAATATCGGTTAATAAGTAATAAACTAGTATGAACAGCCGGTGAATAACTCAACATATTTAATGTAGCAATCTTGCCTGATTTATCGAAAGCTGTCTCTCCTGAAAATATAAATTTGTGGAGAAAAAATTTGTAGTTTGTTCCTATGTTGAAAAAATATTTTCCTCGGGGATAATACAAATTATATGGACGTAAATCAGGATTCAACACCATGTTGAAAACTGTATAAACACCTGTTAAACCTAATTCAACAGTTTTTCCATTATATGTTAAATTACTTCCAATCAATTGATTGTTTACCATATTTTTCTTTTCCATATCTTTCTTCAACCGATGAAATCCATCTGTTTTCAACGATCTTATAAACATATCTTCTACCCGTGCATCCTTTTTACGAAATGAGTAAAAAGCAGACAATGTCCAACGTTTTTTCAACTTATAAGTAGCAGCGATTCCTTGCAAATAATTATTTTCATCCGTAGAAGTATATTTAGCAATTCCCCGCCCAAACCGGTTCATGGTTCCTAATGAACCTGACTTGCCAAAACTAAACCCTCCTGTGTTAATAACCAGTCCATACCCAAAACTTACCCGATAATTACCTATCGCCAACGACTTCAGCTTCTTTACGTCCTGTAAAAAGAAATAAGCAGAATAGAAATCATATCCTTTTTTATTGTATTTACAAAAGAAAGGCTCTCCGGCATCTTTTTCAGCAGTCAGCCCCATATATAATTGATTTCGATACTGAAACCGATAACGTAAGTTATGATAAACCGGATTACCATAATACTTACGGTTAGGATATTTTTCTAAGACTTCTTCGCTATGATCAGCATATCCGGATTTCATGTACAAGGGGATATCCACACGTGTTAACAACTCCTGTTTATTATACTTCAACACATTTTTCCAATAAACTTTATCTTCCTCTTTATCAGACGCTCCAATATAAATAAAGTCCTCTAAAAATCTTCTGGTCTGCCAGTCCATACCTTCTATACCCAACAGCTCTTTCTTACTCACCATGGGACCATATTTATATATATAATACAAGATATTCTCTATGATTTTATCGGAAAGGAAAGGTAGCTGCTCCAGTTGTTCTTTCGTTATTGTGTTAATATTAAAAGGATGTTCAGCCAGTTCACTCAAAAATTCGTATTGTTCTTGCCATCCACTCATTTCCTCTGCTTCAGAAACATCTTCTTTCCATTCAATCCAATTGGATTGAGCTTGCAGATTAACGACAGTATAACTTGCTAATATACAAACAATAAACACTCTTATCAACATCCTATTCACAGCTTTTCAACGACCTTTATAAGTTAAAAATTCGTATTATCAGACATGACTTCATTATTATGCGTATTTTTGCGTTCATGAAAAATAGTGTATACATATTACTATTTCTGCTAACAGCTTTTGCACTGAAAGCCAACGCACAAAAACATTCCCAATCGGAAACAAAGGGATATATGGTTCCCGTTTGTGTATATCAGGGAGATACTATACCTTGTATAACGCTGAGAAATATATATGTATACCCACGTCTGAGATTTAAAAGCAAAAAACAGGAGCGATATTATTATAAGCTTGTAAGGGACGTAAAGAAAACTCTCCCTCTGGCTAAAGAAATTAACAGAGCCGTTATAGAAACCTACGAGTATTTGCAAACCTTGCCTAATGACAAAGCCCGCACACGTCATATAAAAATGGTAGAGAAAGGACTGAAAGAACAATATACCCCCAGAATGAAGAAACTTACCTTCGCACAAGGTAAATTACTGATAAAACTGGTTAACAGAGAATGTAATCAGTCATCTTATCAGTTGGTAAAAGCATTTATGGGACCATTCAAAGCTGGATTTTACCAAGCTTTTGCAGCATTGTTTGGAGCCAGTCTGAAAAAAGAATATCATCCGGATGATGAAGACAAGATGATAGAAAGAATTGTTACTCTTGTTGAGAACGGACAATTATAACAACGCTGTAAATCAATAAATTAACAAGTTATCAATATGTTTATCAACAATAATACATCCTGGTTTTAACTGTCTGAAACCAGGATGTATCTTTTTATCTTTTCATCATTTTATTGGCAAACTCCCATAAAACAATACCAGTAGTAACAGATACATTCAGTGAATGCTTTGTACCGTACTGAGGTATTTCAATACATCCGTCACACATATCTACGACTTCCTGCTGTACGCCTTTTACCTCATTTCCCATAACAATGGCATATTTTTTATTGGGGTCTAAAACCAGATGATCGAGCATTGTACTCCCTTCACACTGTTCAATAGCCAGTACAGTATATCCCTCTGCATGAAGTTCATTTACAGCTTCTTGTGTCTGTTTACAATATTTCCAATCAACAGTATATTCAGCTCCTAAGGCCGTCTTATGCATCTCTGGATGAGGAGGTGTAGCAGTAATGCCACATAAATAAATACAATTAACCAAAAAAGCATCTGAAGTACGGAATACAGCACCTATATTATGCAAGCTACGAACTTCATCCAGTACAACTACCAATGGAAGTTTTTCAGCTTCCTTAAATTCCTCCACCGACAAGCGGTTCATTTCAGTTATTTTCAGTTTTCTCAATTCAGACATAATTCAATCTTTATTCGTTCACAAAGATAGAAACTATATTTATAACCTTGTTGAAAACGGTGGAAAAGGTGTAAAAAACCTAAGCAAAGAAAATGAAAAATAAATCTTGTATTATCCGAAGAAAACATTATAGCTTTCACAAAACAAACATTCCAAGAAACTTAACAGAAAGTTTCATCACAAGTTTAAACATATTTTTTAGCCAAAAATCGGAAGTGAATAAGGGGAAAGTTTTTAACTTTGCGACATATCAACAAATAGTTAATAGAAGCGGTAAATCGTGTAATATCAAGACATAAGCTTGTTAATGGCTATTTAATATCTCATGCTCGGATATTTATAACCTAAAAAGCAAGAAATCCGGTATTCTTTTTACTAACACTATTAACGGGCTATTATAACTATCATATATTCTTTCAAAAAAGAAGAAAAAATATAATCTAATAATGAATAAAGAAGAATGGTTGAAAAAGGGTTATGTAACTGAACCCGTAGATAAGACGCTTGATCTGAAAGCTGAGATAGACAAGTTGCGTAAAGAAAAGAATGCCGTAATTCTGGGGCACTATTACCAGGCTGACGAAATACAGGAAATTGCTGACTTTATTGGAGACAGTCTTGCGTTGGCACAATGGGCTGCTAAAACAGATGCAGATATAATTGTGATGTGTGGAGTACACTTCATGGGAGAAACTGCTAAAATATTGTGTCCGGATAAAAAAGTTCTGATTCCTGATTTCAATGCCGGATGTTCACTTGCCGACAGTTGTCCAGCTGATAAGTTTTCTCAGTTTGTCAAAGAGCATCCTGATCATACTGTTATTTCGTATGTCAATACCAGTGCTGCGGTAAAGGCAGTGACTGATGTAGTGGTTACATCTACTAATGCCAAGCAGATAGTAGAGAGTTTTGCAAAGGAACAAAAAATAATTTTTGGTCCTGATAAAAATTTGGGTAATTATATTAACTCTATTACTAACCGGAACATGTTACTTTGGGATGGTGCTTGTCATGTACATGAAAAATTTTCTGTTGAGAAAATTATCGAACTGAAAAAGCAATATCCTGATGCGGATGTGCTGGTGCATCCTGAATGTAAAGGTGCAGTGGCTAAACTTGCCGATAAGGTAGGATCAACAGCCGGTTTGTTGAAGCATGCTATTGCTAGTGACAAAAAGAACTTTATAGTGGCTACGGAGAGTGGAATTCTTTATGAAATGAGAAAGAAATGTCTGGAAAAGAATTTTATTCCGGCTCCTCCCGAAGACAGCACTTGTGCATGTAATGAATGTAACTTCATGCGTTTGAATACACTCGAAAAATTGTATAATACATTGAAGTATGAGTGGCCTGAAGTAATAGTTGATAATGAAATCGCCGTTTGGCGAGGTATACAGGATGGTGCGCTCGGTCTTTTTATCCTTATCCACCACAATGCGGTGTCCCTTCAGGGCGGC
>ENA-UPWM01000764-UPWM01000764.1-human-gut-metagenome-genome-assembly--contig:-NODE-764-length-14307-cov-7.573507_pt1 | contig 14307 bp, 9 predicted proteins | sample MGYA00250051_ERZ773379 | MGnify/ENA primary metagenome ERZ773379 (study PRJEB29103, sample SAMN06112020) | human gut metagenome | biome: human gut; feature: ankylosing spondylitis patient; material...
GCTGATGCTGAGATTGGGAACATACTTCCTGAGGGCATTGACAAAACCAAGGAGGGGTATAAGCGAGAGGAGGTGATCTCAGGGGTTACCGTGGTGGAGGAGGGAGACGCCGTCACCCAGGGACAGCTTTTGGTCAGCGGTGTGTTTGAGGATCTTTTGGAGGGAAAGACCGACGAAGAGGTCATCGAATGCTTGTCAAAACTCGACGGGATAGGCATATGGAGTGCCGAAATGCTCATGTTATTTTCTATGCAACGCCCAGATATTCTAAGTTATAGCGACCTCGCCATTCAAAGAGGACTACGAATGGTATATCACCATCGCGACATAACCCGTAAACTGTTTGAAAAATATCGCCGACGTTATTCGCCTTACAACAGTGTGGCCAGTCTATACCTGTGGGCGGTAGCCGGTGGAGCCATCGAAGGAATGAAAGATTACGCAGCGACTAAAAAGAAACGATCATGAATACAGAACATGTGATTCTAACACAACACTATCCCTCTCCTTGCGGGGATTTAATACTCGGTTCATACGAAGACCGACTTTGCCTTTGCAACTGGGTGATAGAAAAACATCAGGGCAGAGTGGACAAAAGATTACAAAACCTGTTGAATGCGGACTATAAAGAAGGGAAATCGGATATCATTCAAGAAGCTGCCCGACAATTAGACGAGTATTTCAAAAGAGAGCGGACAACGTTCGATATTCCCATACTATTTACTGGTACGGATTTCCAGAAAAAAGTATGGCACAAATTATTGGAAATCCCTTATGGACAAACTCTTTCTTATGGTGAAATGGCCAAACGACTGGAGATACCGAACGCCGTTCGCGCCGTAGCGAATGCCAACGGAGCAAACGCCCTCTCCATTTTCGTTCCCTGCCATAGAGTGATCGGTAGCGACCGGTCTCCCACTGGTTACGGAGGCGGGCTCACAGCCAAAAAGTATCTGTTGGAATTGGAATCGATAGCTACTGTCGGGATATTCGCCAGCAGCCTGTAACCCAAACTCAAACACTTATCCCACTATATTTCCTCACCACGTGACACTCCCCTATCGCGCTAAACGTGAGCAGAGGGAGTGGGCTATATTTTTCTATTTCAACCCCCTCGCCCTACGGGTACTCCCCCTATCGCTATATGCACCCCGCAGCATTGCGGGGCACGGCAGGGGGGAGAGGGATATGCATCACTCTGTTCCCGCTATCGAAGGTATTATCCCTTCTCTCCTTGCTGTGTCCCGTAGTATTACGGGGGACTCTGCATTAGCAATAAAGGAGTATGTTCGCAAAGGGAAAGGTGCTGCTATGTATCTGTAAAATTGGTACAACTATCCGTAATTTATCTACATATATCACTAATATTCCCATTTATCTTTGTATTCTGAGATGAAGGTGATCTAAGCTCGGAAAAAAGAATGCCTATAAAATCGACATTTACACCATAGGCCGTTACTATTCGAATCATATCATTTTATTTCTTCCATTGCAAATGGAAAATCGAGAAGGGAAAAAAGAATATAAAAAACTCTTTTTTATTGATTATGAGCAAAAAAAATTAAAAAATCTTTGTGTATTTTCGTAGCGATTTTCTGTACTATGCCCAACAGATTTATCGAAATATGTCATTTAACAGCTAAAAACAAACCTTTATGTTAAGAAAAATCAGGATAGTCGCAGCGACTATCTGTTTCACGCTAATCACCTTATTATTCCTCGATTTCACGGGGACTCTGCATCTGTGGTTCGGGTGGCTCGCTAAAATACAGTTCCTCCCGGCCGTATTGGCTTTGAACGTAGGAGTCGTCGCATTCCTCGTTATCCTCACTTTATTGTTCGGACGTGTCTACTGCTCGGTAATCTGTCCGCTCGGTGTATTCCAAGATATCGTTTCGTGGATATCGGGTAAACGGAAAAAGAACCGATTCCGTTATTCACCGGCTATCTCATGGCTGCGTTACAGCATGTTGGCCTTGTTCATCGTCGCCCTGCTTGCCGGATTCACGGCTATTGCGGCCCTCATCGCTCCATACAGCGCATACGGACGAATCGCATCCAATCTGTTCGCTCCGCTCTATCAATGGGGAAACAATTTACTCGCTTACTTTGCCGAGCATATCGACAGTTACGCGTTCTATTCCACCGACGTGTGGCTGAAAAGCATACCCACTTTTATCATTGCCCTCGTCACATTCGTCTCGTTACTTATATTAGCATGGAAAAACGGACGCGCCTATTGCAACACGATTTGCCCGGTGGGTACTGTTCTGGGGCTATTGTCCCAATTCTCTCTTTTCCGCCCCGTTATCGACACGACAAAATGTAACGGTTGCCAATTGTGTGCCCGCAACTGCAAAGCCTCGTGTATCGATGCCAAAAACCACATCATCGATTACAGCCGTTGCGTGGATTGCATGGATTGCATCGAAAAGTGCAGACAGGGAGCTATACGATACATACCCCGAAAAAAGACTACTTCGGCATCTGTCAAACCAGCACATGAAGACAAAAAGGAAAATCCCAGACGAGAGTTCCTCTCGTTCGCCGGATTGTTGGCCGGTACTGCCTTATTGAAAGCTCAGGAGAAAAAAGTAGACGGAGGTCTAGCGGTCATCGAAGATAAAAAAATTCCCAACCGAATCACTCCCATTACCCCACCGGGTTCGCTAAGCGCATCGAACATAGCCCAGCATTGTACGGCATGCCAGTTGTGCATATCGGCTTGTCCCAATCAAGTCTTGCGGCCATCGGGTAATCTGATGACTTTCATGCAACCTGAAATGTCGTACGAACGCGGATATTGCCGTCCCGAATGTACCAAGTGTTCGGAGGTATGCCCGACAGGGGCCATACACCCTATCACCGTTGCCGAAAAATCGAGCATACAGATAGGCCACGCCGTGTGGGTGAAAAAGAACTGCATCCCGCTTACCGATGGAGTAGATTGCGGGAATTGTGCTCGACATTGTCCTGTCGGAGCTATACAAATGGTTCCGTTCCACGGCCGTCACCGACATAGAGGAGGTCGCGAAAACAGCGAACAGGACAAGACCATAATGATCCCGGTCATCAATACGGAACGCTGTATCGGTTGCGGTACTTGCGAAAACCTGTGTCCGGCACGTCCGTTCAGCGCGATCTATGTAGAAGGTCACGAACACCATCGTATCATCTAATCTCCAAAACGAAAAGCAATGAAAAACGAACATAAAAAGAATTTAGACAGAAGGGATTTCCTGAAAGTATTGGGTGGTGCGGCTGCCGTCACATCGGCAACCCTTCTTCCCGGCTGCAAAAACAAACAAGAATCGGCATACACGGCGACAACCGATATTCCCACCGACCAGATGACCTACCGGATAAACCCATCGACCCAAGACCGAGTATCTCTACTGGGTTACGGATGCATGCGCTGGCCGACCGTCTCGAACAACAGTGCCAGAGACAGCAGCGACGATATAGACCAAGAAACTGTCAATAAGCTGGTCGATGTCGCCATTGCCCACGGAGTAAATTATTTCGATACATCTCCCGCCTATTGTAAAGGCCGCTCGGAGCGGGCTACCGGAATCGCCCTCAGCCGCTATCCGAGAGACAAATATTTCATCGCCACGAAACTATCGAATTTCGCGCCCTCGACTTGGAGCCGGGAGGCTTCGATAGCCATGTATCACAATTCGTTCAAAGAACTACAAGTAAACTACATAGATTATTTGTTGCTGCATGGCGTAGGCATGGGGAACGGATTACAGGAGTTCAACGCCCGTTACATCGATAACGGGGTCCTCGATTTCCTCCTCGCCGAACGACAAGCCGGACGAATACGAAACCTCGGATTTTCTTACCACGGAGACATCAAGGTATTCGACTATCTTCTTTCCCGCCAAGATGAATTCAAATGGGACTTCGTACAGATACAACTCAATTATGTCGATTGGAAGCATGCCAAAGAAGTAAACGAACGGAACACCAACGCCGAATATCTCTATGGAGAATTATCGAAACGGGGAATACCCGCCATTATCATGGAACCGTTATTAGGCGGCCGCCTGTCGAATGTACATGACCATATAGCCGCCAAACTGAAACAGAGGAAACCGGAATCGAGCGTGGCATCATGGGCATTCCGTTTTGCTGGCTCTTTTCCCGGGGTATTGACCGTACTGAGCGGCATGACTTATATGGAACACCTGCAAGATAATCTGCGCACATTTTGTCCGCTCGACCCACTGAACGACGCCGACAAAGAGTTTCTGGAAGAGACGGCACAACAATTATTGCGTTACCCGACCATACCGTGCAACGATTGCAAATATTGCATGCCCTGCCCTTACGGACTGGATATTCCGGGTATTCTGCTGCATTTCAACAAATGTATAAACGAGGGAAACATGCCTTCATCGTCCCGAGATGCCAATTATAGCAAAGCCCGCCGGGCGTTTCTTGTCGGGTATGACCGAAGTGTTCCCAAACTGCGCCAAGCCAACCATTGTATCGGGTGCAACCAATGCGTGCACCATTGTCCGCAAAACATTCATATCCCGGAAGAAATGCAACGAATCGACAAGTTTGTCGAAGACTTGAAACAAGGAAGAGAATTTTAAAGCCTCGTTATGGAATATAGAACATTAGGAAGAACCGGAATCCGGGTAAGTACCATCGCTCTTGGTTGCGAAGGGTTTATGCACAAAACCGCCGAAGAGGTCAAAGCCGATTTCGATTTCGCCATAGAAAACGGAATCAATTTCGTGGACATCTATTCTTCGAATCCCGACCTTAGAAGCCATATCGGATTTGCCTTAGAGGGAAGACGAGAAAATTTCGTCATACAAGGTCACCTATGTACCACATGGGAAAACGACCAATACCTGCGTACCCGTAACCCACAAAAGACCATAGCCTCTTTCGAAGAGCTTTTGAAACAACTGCGCACCGATTATCTCGACATCGGTATGATACATTACGTGGATGCCGAAAAAGATTTTCACACGGTATTCGATCACGAAATCATCGAAATCGCGCAACGGTTGAAAGCCGAGGGAAAGATACGGGCCATCGGCATGAGCAGCCACAATCCGACCGTGGCGAGCATGGCGGTCAAAACGGGGCTGATAGATGTCGTTTTATTTTCCATCAATCCCTGTTACGACCTGCTTCCTCCCAACGAAGATGTCGACACGCTGTGGGCAGAAGAAAGTTATACCAACGCTTTGCAGAATATAGACCCGGTTCGGGAACAATTCTATACCTTGTGCGAAAGGGAAGGCGTGGGTATCGACGTAATGAAAGTTTATGGCGGAGGCGACTTATTGAATAAAGAAAATTCTCCTTTCGGCCGAGCCATGACACCCGTGCAGGCCATCGAATATGCATTGACGCGTCCGGGTGTGGCAGCCGTCATGGTAGGCTGCAAAAATAGGGAAGAAATCGCCGAGGCAGTCGCTTGGAGCCATGCCACTCCACAAGAACGCGACTATACCGCCGTAATGACCGGCTTGGAGAAATTCTCGTGGAAGGGTCATTGCATGTATTGCGGTCATTGCGCACCTTGTACTTCAAAAATAGATATTGCCGCCGTGAACAAATTTTATAACTTAACTGTTGCACAAGGAGAAATACCCGAAACCGTGCGAGAACATTACAAGGCACTCACACACCATGCCTCGGAATGTGTCGAATGCGGCGCATGCGAAGTCCGTTGCCCGTTCGGAGTTAAAATCATAGAGTCCATGCATCAGGCAGCTCAACGGTTCGGGTTCTAAACACAGTAATAAAAATGACTACCGAAAAAAAACAAGAAATCATCAATCGGCTCTTTGCCGAACAATGTTCCTGCATTATTTGCAATAATCACGAAATACGCTTGTTTCACGAACGAGGCGTAAAAGATATTTACCGATTATTGAAAGAAGAACCGGATTTTCTCAACGGATCATTCATTGCCGACAAAGTCATAGGAAAGGCCGCAGCGGCCTTGATGATCTTGGGAGGCGTAAAAGAAGTGTTCGCCGGTGTCATCAGTCGGCCGGCACTCTCCTTGTTTCAATATCACGGCATAGAACCCGAATACAAAATCGAGACAGAATACATTATCAACCGTACTCGAACCGGCTGGTGTCCGTTGGAGAGTCGTTGTAAAAATTTGGAAACTCCGGAAGATTGTCTCGCAGAGATAGACGATTTCATGAACACGATGAAGAATATATAAACGCATGAAGACAAAACTTTTACTTTTATTTTTTGCATTAGGAGAAATAACGGCATCGGCTCAAACAGACTCGTTGCCAAATATAACGAAAGCCTCTAATGGAAAACTGATCGACGCGATACAAATCCATGAAGTGGTCGTTACCGGCACTCGCAATGAGACCGATATTCGTCATCTGCCTATGACGATTTCCGTCATAGACCGTAAACAAATCGAGCAGAGCATGCAACCGTCGATTCTCCCTATACTTACCCAACAAGTACCCGGACTATTCATCACAGCCAGAGGTATCATGGGTTACGGTGTATCGGGAGGTGCGGCCGGTGGCATGTCGTTACGGGGAATAGGCAGCGGATCGGGTCGCTTGATGGTTCTCATCGACGGACACCCCCAATACATGGGACTAATGGGACACCCTATCGCCGATGCTTACCAATCGCTAATGGCCGAACGAGTGGAAGTCTTGCGCGGACCGGCCTCGGTATTGTACGGCTCGAACGCCATGGGGGGCGTTATCAACATCGTTACCCGCCAATTACATGAAGAGGGAGTAAAAACCAACCTCAACTTAGGATACGGTTCGTTCAACACTTTACAGAGCGAAGTCACGAACCGCATTCGAAAAGGCGGATTTACCAGCCTGATAAGCGGTTCGTACAACCGAACCGACGGACATCGCCGAAATATGGGATTCGAGCAATACGGGGGATATGCCAAACTGGGTTATGAATTTTCTCCCTATTGGAATATCCGCGGCGACGTAAATGTCACCCACTTCAACGCTTCGCAACCGGGTGAGGTAACCGACCCGATGATCGACGCAGACCAAAGTATCACCCGCGGTATGACCTCGGTTGCCGTAGAAAACCGCTACGAACGCACATCGGGAGCTGTGAGCTTTTTCTACAACTGGGGAGACCATTGGATCAACGACGGTTATACCGCCAACCCCGACGACAAGAATAACCCCAAACCATACCGGTTCGACTCGCACGACGACATGATGGGCATATCGTGGTATCAAAGCGCACAGCTTTTTACCGGCAACCGCCTGACTGCCGGAGTTGACTACTACCGCTTCGGTGGCAAAGCACAAAACCGTTACGTCGAAGGTGAACGAAACGGAGAACGTGAACACATCGTCGATAAAGTACAGCACGAAATAGCCAGTTATATCGATTTTCGGCAAGACATCAGCCATTGGCTCACCCTCGATGCCGGTATCCGTATCGACCACCATTCGCATATCGGTACGGAATGGATTCCACAAGCGGGATTATCGTTCCATTTACCCGGCTCCATCGAATTGAAAGCAAGTGCAGGCAAAGGATTTCGCTATCCTACCATACGGGAAATGTATATGTTCCCGCCCAAAAATCCCGACCTTCGCCCAGAGTCCATGTGGAATTACGAACTGGCCTTCGCCCAACGTTTACTCGACGGAAGATTGTCGTATGGTATCAATGTTTTTTATATCGACGGGAAAAATCTGATCGTCGCCGTGCCTCGTGCGGGAGCGACACCCTTGAACATGAACACCGGGAAAATAGACAACACCGGAGTCGAAGTGGAAGCTGCTTACCGTATTCACCCCCATTGGTCGGTCGAAACCAATTACAGCTATCTGCACATGGACAATCCGGTACTCGGCGCACCCGAACATAAGTTCTATGCCGGAGCCATGTTCTCCAAAAATCGCTGGACTGTCTCCACCGGCCTCCAATATGTAGCCAATCTCTACACAGACGTAGACCATGTTCAAACCGAAGATTTCGTACTATGGAACATCAACGGGTCATTCAAAGTTACCGAATGGTTCGACATTTGGGCACGTGGAGAAAACCTCTTGGCACAACGATACGAAATAAATGCCGGATACCCCATGCCCAAAGCTACAATCATGGCCGGTATAAACGTAAAATTTTAATTTCTTTCATTCACACACATATATGAAAAAGTACATCAATATCGCCCTATGCGCTTTCTTATCCGCCCTTATAGGGATAAGCTGTAACACCCGCGCACAAAATTCGGAAACTCAACTTTCCAAAAAGGACAATGAAACGCCAAAAGTATATATGTTCAAAGAGATTTCTTCCGAGAGCTTAGTGAAAATATACGAAGCGTTGAACCGCAAAGCGGCCGGAAAAGTCGCAGTAAAACTATCTACCGGAGAACCGGGTGGTCATAACTTCTTGCAACCAGCTCTTATCAAAGACCTCGTACAGAAGGTAAATGGAACGATCGTCGAATGTAACACGGCCTACGGGGGTGGAAGAGCCGACACAGAAAGCCATCTGAAAGCTGCTGCCGACCACGGTTTCACGGCTATCGCCCCTGTCGACATCATGGATTCGGAAGGAGAAACAGCCCTACCCGTACACGGCGGTAAGCACCTTAAAGAGAATTATGTGGGAGCCCATTACCCGAACTACGACTTTACCATAATCCTCTCTCATTTCAAAGGCCATGCTATGGGAGGATTCGGCGGAGCGATAAAAAACATGTCCATCGGCATCGCTTCATCTACCGGAAAAGCATGGATACATTCTGCCGGGAAAACCAAAGGGAACCCGTGGGAAAACCTGCCTGCACAAGACGATTTCTTGGAGTCGATGGCCGAAGCCGCCAAATCGGTGGCTGAACATTGCGGTGAGAAAATCATTTATATAAGTGTAGCCAACAACCTATCTGTGGACTGCGACTGCGATGCCTCCCCCGAAGATCCGAAAATGGGCGACATAGGTATCCTCGCATCACTCGACCCGGTCGCTCTCGACAAGGCCTGTACCGATTTGGTGAGAGCATCGGAAGACCACGGAAAAATCCACCTCATCGAACGTATCGATTCCCGTCACGGCATGCATACGTTGGAATACGGTGAACAAATAGGTTTGGGCAGTCAAAAATACGAACTGGTAAAACTGGATTAACAACAATAAATAATAAACGACTATGCAAACGACCACGGCAAAACTCTATTCCTTAGAGTATAACAATGCGAGAACCTACGGTTTTTCCGCCCTGTTCATAGCGGGGAATATTCTTCTTCCCCAATTGTGCCATACGATTCATCTGGGTGGCCCCATGCTATTGCCCATCTATTTCTTCACGCTTATCGGAGCCTATAAATACGGGTGGCGCGTGGGGTTGCTCACGGCAGTACTCTCGCCCCTCATAAACTCCATGCTGTTCGGGATGCCTTTACCCGAAGTCCTACCCGCGATTCTCTCCAAATCGATATTGTTGGCCACAGCCGCCGGATATGCCGCATATCGATTCGGGAAAGTCTCTCTACTCATCTTAACGGGAGTCGTACTCTCCTATCAAGTAGCAGGAAGCCTTGTAGAATGGGCTATTGCAGGTAATTTTTTCACCGCCATACAAGATTTTCGAATAGGCATTCCCGGCATGCTTCTGCAAATATTCGGGGGCTATATCGTTTTAAAACTAATGACCAAATAATAGGACCAAACCTATTCGCATTTTGCGAGTAAAGGAAGAGGAAGTATGGCGACAATACAGAGAGGAAAGCCCAATAAAGGGCGATTCTGAGAGAGGCAAGCAGTATTCCTTTTTCTGAATGAAATAAAGATCGATTTTTCACTTCTCCCCTGCCACGTCTCAGCATTACGGGGAATGACATGTACAGGGAGAGAGAATTAAAGATATTAATTCAAATAGCTTCTAACCCTTTTGCTTAGAGTACTTCTGTATGCGTGGTCAGAAACTGTCATTTTTTAATGGGGCTGTGTCAAAACATCGACACAGCCCCATTTTCTATATTGAATTCTACCCAAATAATATTCTGTTATAAAATTGTTCCCGACGATCGTTACGGTTCTGTCGTTTCCTCCGGAGTAATCGTCACCACATCGACACTGTTTTTGTGCCCGTAGAAAGGACTCTGAGGTTTATAAGTGGTATTGAGCTCCCCGGTTCTGTCATTGATGTAATAAACGTTTTGAGCCGGGTTGCAATTATTGATTTCTATGGCTGCCGACCAACTGATGTTAATTCCACCGTCGCCAATATTCCCTATAAAACCTGACGACGACGAAATATTCGAGTAACGTATATAGACATTTTCCGTCTGACAATCATCGAACGATACGCCTCGATCGCCCAACACTTGTCCGACAAGACCACCGGCCTGATATCCCGTGAGATGTACATCTGTCGCAGAACAGTTTTTTAAAGCGGCGACTCTATTCCCGGCACTTCCTCCGCCTGAACCAATCCAACCGACCAGACCACCGAGATTTTGAGAAGGAGTGGCAGACGACTTAATCTGTATGTGTCTGACATGTACATTCTCGAACTTGCTGTTCATACTCCACTGATTACCTCCGGTATAACCGATACACCCTGCAAAATAAGAGAACTCTTTGCTGTGATCGACGGGTTCTCCGTCTACATCTTTTACCGGGAACTCCGCATGGGCAAGACCATTGATCGTTATATTTTCGAAAGTAAGGTTCTTCATGATACCGTCGAATTTTCCCCATACGCCGGTATATGCATTATATCTACCCAAAACAAATGAACCCAGCTTATACTCATAGACCGCCCCGAACTTCCCGCTCATGGAAAAATTGCGCAACGTGTGACCTTGTCCGTCGACCGTATATGTCCTACCGCTGGAACCGGGATAAATCGGGCTCCACTCGACACCGCTCATATCTATATCGTTGCAGATACGCAAAGTAAAACCGGGGGTAGCCGTAAGCATATCGTCTATATGAGTAGGCAGCCAAGCAAACTCTTCTCTCGTATAGACCGAATAGGTATTGGTCTGTTCATCGTAAGCCGGTTGAGAAGGTGTGATTTCCTCCGGGTTCCACCATTCTTCGCCCTCGATCCATTCGTTCTTGAAACCTTCCTGAATATCAACATCTATCGTTCCGTCCACAGTCAACAGATTTCCCAAAATCGTAGTGAGATAATTCCTTTGTACGGGTATATTGGTTGTAAAATCTTTTGTAACGACCGGGGCTGTTCCTTTCAACATCTCCAAACTGAAATGTATGGCACGTTGCTCGTCGCCGGTAATGAGATAGTCGACTACCAACGTACGGTTATTCGCAGTAGCATCATATCCCCCTTCATAAAATTTATCACCTGTTTCATCTTGCATAATCGCTGCGGTATAAACCTTCGAACTTTCGGCATCGGCACTACCGACAGCCTCGCCGGTAACGGCATTTAAAGCAGAGAATCGTACACAATCGTGATAAGCGACCTTGAAATTATCGGGCATCTCCATGCCTTCGGATGCCCAATCGGTGGTAATCACACGAAGTTTTGCAAACGGGCGTTTCAAAGTCATGGTTTCACCGAACGTTTGTGTCACCGAGATATTTTTCATAAAGAAATAGGCATCTCTACTCTCGTCGTTCAATTGAGCATCAAGCCCATCTTTTATCGAAATATCGGTAAAATCGGACGTGTTATAATGCAAATCGGACGTTTCTCCTTGTTTTACAAAATCGGCCCACGCTACAAATTTATAGGTATTGTTCGGCGTAAGACGAAATTCGAAGGAAACAGGTCCATAGGTATCGACTACCTGAGTCTGAGGTGCAACGAGCAATGTCGCACCATCTTCGGAATAAACAGCCACCTGATAACGAAGATCGTACTTACTCCAATCTACGTTTGTCAATCCTCCTTGTGCACTATTCGTACCGGTCACCGCACGTGTCACCTGCAAGGCTTCGGGAGCTTCGAACATGATACGCACTGCGTCGCCGTTCGGGTTCGCCCCGGGTTCGTCCAATTCATTGGAACAGCCTGTCATCAGTCCCAACAAAGCCATTCCCGCTAAAAAATAATAACTCTTTTTCATGATGAAATAATATAAAATGGTTAAAAATATATTCTCAATCGGGTATGAACACAACATGTTCATTATCGAAATCATCGTCAATACCGATATCGCCGCTTCCTATGGTCTTTGTCAAAAACGGCCCCTTAATAACGGTCTCTCTATTGCGATAAAGAGGTACGTCGATATTCTGGTAATGATTTATTTCTTTCCCATTTCCATCGTATACAAAGACATCTACCAGCACGTGGTCTTCCCGACGATCCGAAGCAAGCACATAATCATAAGCCAAAAGAAGCGTTCCATCATCGGTCAGTGTCGTGGGAGCGGTTTCCATTGTACGAGTCTCGACAAAAGCATTGGGCATTTCTGTTCCCACATTATATCCGACACTGACATATTGCTTGTATATGATTTTAATATGCAAATCGTCCACAGCACTCCTTTTCTTTCTAAACTCTTGTAAATCGGTAGCCCATAACCGAAAACGGCCAGAGGCTCGCTCCATATATACCGAAACCATACGACCATCGACAGCTGCCCCAGAAGCCTCATTTCCCGACAACCTAACCGGACCTGCTTTATCATCTCGGCTCGAATCGACTATAAAATCACAATTCCCGGCAGCCGAATTTTTATGATGATTATCCAACGGTTTATGAGATACATTCGCCCTAACGGCATCGAGTTTATCGGTACTGAAATGCCAGTCGGCAGGCTCTTCCTTCGGCACATAATCGGCCCATGCCAACATTTTATAAATTCCATCTGCCAAACAGAAATACAATGTATCTTGCGGAGCGTCTGTCAATCTTTCTACCGATATTTCACGGCGTTCTACCAGATTGCCTTTATTCACATCGTCCGTCGCCCCCGGCATTTTATACAGCTCGACAACAAAGCGCAAACACAATCGCTCATCGGCTGTGTAATTTCCCGAAAGGACAGGTTCTAAATCATTTATCGAAGATTCACCCTCAGCATCATACGTCAATTCTTTATAATACACAGGAGGTGTACGATCGGCATTCAGTTCCACCATTACCCATGTTTTCTCCGACTCGGGATATTGATGGATCGTTTTGTCACATGCCGTTACGAATAACGACACAATGCAAACAAACGCTATGATATGAAAACCGTACTCTTTCATCTCTATTCCTATCTGTTTTTCTTATTCCTACGAGCGAAAGACCATTTATACGACAGATTTACTCCTGCACGCGTAACTCCCCAATAGACATCGGAACCGGATTTAAATAAAGCGCCATTTCTGCGATTACGATAGGCATCATAATCGTACTCGGCAAAACCGACTCCTATGTTAAACTCTATTCCCCACCGATTGTCCTTTCCCCATGAAAAGGCATATCCATAGCTCAGCCCCATACCCCAAAGCGCATGGTTAGGATCTTGATAACGCGCCTTATCGTTTATGGCGACATTGAACCCCGCCACATGAGTATGCAACCCTATGAAATGACCATTCATAACCGCTCCCGGCCACCACCGTACTTCGGGTTGAACCGCCAGCAAACGCAACTTACGAGTCGATGCAATATCGTAAGGCGAATACCATACCGGAAGGTCTATCGACCAGTGAGGCCACAGCTCGGCCTCAAAACCGAAATTGGCGGTCAGCGCAGCGACAAACAACAAATTGGTCTTAACGGCAATCACTCTTCTTCGATTTTCTGCCGTATTCATCGGAAACGAAGATACCGGTTCCCTTACAGGCAACGAATAGTCGAAAGATAACCTCTCGACATTTACCGGAATACGTTCAGGCCGTTCATGGCATACGATAGCCATACGTGCATTGCGGAACGGAGGGAATATATCGCGAATAATTCTATGCCATGTATAGCCCTTGTCGAGAGCGATAATCTGCGACTTTCTCCGTTCATTGTCTTTCTCTTTCCCCAAAATATCGAGAACTTTTTCTTTATTGGGAATCTTTGCCCCATTCTTCAATGCAAGTTCAAAAGAGTACCAATCTTCCCACAGATTTTCCACCCTCATCAAATCCTTCGGAAATCCTGTTTCTTTCGATAAATATTTCGCCAACGCTTGCGAACGATACTCCCCCAACTTATGGTTCCATTTAGAAGGCCCCTCGGGAGAAGCGCTTCCTCCGATCCAAAGATAGGCTATACGTACCGAAGCGTCTTTTTGTACTCGGCTCAACACTTTTCTTCTCGTCGTTCACCGGGTAGTAGGGTTCATCGCCGGGCTTCCACTCGGCGCTGTACTCGCGGCTGATGACGGT
>ENA-UPWM01000775-UPWM01000775.1-human-gut-metagenome-genome-assembly--contig:-NODE-775-length-14239-cov-6.502754_pt1 | contig 14239 bp, 7 predicted proteins | sample MGYA00250051_ERZ773379 | MGnify/ENA primary metagenome ERZ773379 (study PRJEB29103, sample SAMN06112020) | human gut metagenome | biome: human gut; feature: ankylosing spondylitis patient; material...
ATAGTATTGGCCGGAGGCTCCGGCACGAGATTGTATCCCATTACTCGGGGAGTATCGAAGCATGCCTTCGGACGAGTAGAAATCACCTACGAAGTCAACGCCCATGGTGTCACGGTCCGGCACCACGCCGGTTTCCTCGGCCAGTTCCCTCAGGGCCGCGTCCATGATGTCCTCGCCCTCGTCCATCAGTCCGGCGGGAAGCCCGTAGGCGAACATGTCCGATCCGGCGCGGTATTCGCGTTCGATGAGGTAGCGGTCGGTGGACATGTCGTGCACGAGCATGACCACACAGGGGGCGTGACGCAGCACCTGGCGGCCGATCTCGTGTTCCTTGCCCTGCTTGTCGGTCAGAGCGATGCGCATGTCGTCCACATGGAAGATACGCCCGGTATAAACGGTTTCGCTACTGATCACTTTGGCGGGCACGTCCATGTCGATGCCGTCCGAGGAGGCGTTCAGCTTATGGTCGAGCCGATGCTCCAGTTGTTCCTGCTTGCTTCCGCCAAACATGTCATCTCCTCGGAAAAAACGTTTTTGCCACGTTACTATAGCGTCTTAATCTCGATGCGCGGTAATGGACAGCGTCCATGGATCGGTCGTGTCGTGGAACCACTCGACTTCAGGCCTTGCTCCGGTCGCTTGTTCGATGGCGGCTGGCACGTCATCGATCGCGTAGTTGAACCACATGGATTCGATGGCGGCATGAGGGGTGTTGATGAAGCAGGGACGCACATGGCTCTCCCCCGCCATTCCATGGCCGAGCATGATGCCTTGGGACCTCATACGGGCTTCATACCGGGCTTGTTCGATGGCGTCGGTCACCGGGTGGTGACGCAAATCGCTGGTTACGTACACGTCCGCACCGGTGGCACGCACCTCGTTGAACAGGGAGTCCCCGGAGCCAGGCAGAATGGCCACATACTGAACAAAAGTGTCCGAATCGCCGCATACCTGGATGCCGAGCGCGGTGGTCAGGCCATGATCGGACACTTCGTCGAATACACGCTGAGCGAAATCCTTCAGGGCAACAGGCTTCGGCAAACGACCCACACGCCCCAAGCCGACCGGATGAGAGGCGTTTGCATCGTCAATCGGCACGAGTGGTTTCTGGTCGATGAGTCCGAAGTAGTCGGCCGCCGCCTGTCCCACGCCGCGATACGCAGCGTCGGCATTAGTGTGCCCTACCCACAGCCCGCAGCCGTGCTGGTAGAGTCTGCGGACGATGTCGCCCCGGAAACCGAGTCCGCTCGTCTCGTGTACGGAACGGAAGAACAACGGGTGATGGGTGATGAGCAGGTCCGCGCCAGTAGCGATAGCCTTGTCAATGATGGCGGAGGTCGGGTCGGCGGCGAACACGATGCGGTGCACGTCGTGACTCAGATCGCCGACAATGAGGCCCGGCTCATCCCATTCCTCGGCGTAGCGCAATGGGTACAGGGTCTCGAGAACGTCGATGACTTGCTTGAGATTCGGCATATGTCCCATTGTAGTGGGCTATTGCTGCAAGGGACTCATTCTGCAATTGCGGACAAGCCATGCTCGTGCTCTTCATTGCTCGACTATCGGCTCGCCTTCGCCTACAAACAATCCACTGGACTGTTTGCTCAACGGCTCAGCCCCCTCACCCGAGGGGAGCTAGAAATTGTCAGTGTGCAGCGAGTTGCCAGTCGGAACCGATGCCGCACGATACGTCCAGCGGCACGGCAAGGTCGACGGCGTGTTCCATGGCGTTGCGCACCAGTTCGGTGACCTGGTCGCCTTCTCCCGGCGCGATTTCCACTACCAGTTCATCGTGAATCTGCAGAATGATACGGCTCTTGACGTGAGCCTCGGCCAAGGTCTGCTCGGCGCGAATCATCGCAATCTTCATGATGTCGGCGGCGGATCCCTGAATCGGTGCGTTGAGTGCCGCACGTTCAGCGGCCTCACGCGCAACACGATTGGTCGAATGCAGGGCCGGGAAGTAGCGACGTCGTCCGAAAATGGTTTCCGTATACCCCTTCTCTCGGGCATTGGCCACCAGCGATTCAAGGTAATCGTGCACCTTGCCAAAGGTATCGAAATACCGGTTTTTCAACGCTTCCGCTTCACGTGGCGCGATCTTGAGTTGCTGGGCAAGACCATACGTGCTCAGACCATAGGCCAATCCGTAGCTCATGGCTTTTACGTGGCTGCGCTGGTCGCCGGTGATCTGGTCGACCGGCAGCTTGTAGACCATCGAGGCCACGTATTTGTGGAAGTCGGCTCCGGAGCGGAACGCTTCGATCAGCGCCTCATCATCGGACAGATCAGCCATAATGCGCAGCTCGACCTGTGAGTAATCGCAGCTCATCAGGGCCTCGTACCCCTCCCCCGGCACGAACACGCCACGAATCTCACGGCCGGCGGCGTTCCGATTGGGGATGTTCTGCAGGTTCGGATCCACGGAGCTCAATCGGCCGGTGGCGGCAACGGTTTGCTCGAAAGTGGTGTGGATGCGCTCATCTGATGTGTTGGTGGCATCGATCAGCGTTTGGACGATCTGCTTGAGCTTGTTGATCTCGCGATGGCGCAGCAACGCTCCGAGGAAACCGTTGGCCCGCTCATTGTCCACTGATTTGACATACAGATCCTGCAATGCGGCCGCATTCGTGGTGTATGAGCCGGACTTGGTGCGTTTGGTGGGTTTCAAACCCATATCTTCGAACAGCACCTTCTGCAGCTGCTTGGGGCTTTGCAGGTTGATTTCGGTGCCGGCATACTCCCAAGCCATTTCCTGCGCTTGGCGAGCCTCGGCGGCAAACTGGTCACGCATGGAGACGAGTCGAACGCTATCGACTTTGGCTCCTGTGTGCTCCATGCCGTGCAGCACGCGGGAAACAGGAAGTTCAATCGCGCGCATCAGCCAGCATTGTTCACGCTCGTCGATAATCGGCCCGAGCGTGACGGCGAGGCTGCGGATAATGGCCAAATCACGCAGACGATGTTCGTTCGGATCTTCTTCGACCTGCTCGTCGTCGAAGTCCAACGTGCCTTGCGAAGGCTGTTCGGTTTCGGTGAAGTGGATGTCGAGGAAGTGCTCGGCCGCCTGCTTGATGCTATCGGCATGGAAATCCGGTTGGGCCAGATACCCGGCAAGCTTGGTGTCGAACATCGGCAGGTCCATGTCAAGATCGACCGCGCCCAAAAGATGCAGCAATTCTTTATACCCATGCACGATGGTGCGGGAGTGTTCGCTTTTCAGGAACCGCGCAAGCTGTGCTCGCAGGGTATCGGTGATTGGAAGGGGCACTATGGCCGCTGATGTTGCCGTGGCCACGGCAATGGCTTGTGCCGTGGCACGCCCCGGCCTTTCGTCGCCCCATGCGGCCACGGTCCAAGCGTGGCCGACCGCGTCGCCGCAGATGGCATGCCGCTGCGAGCCATCGCCATAGTCGGAAACCGTGAAATCGGCGATTTCACCGGGAACCTTGACTTCGACGCGATGGGCCTTGACCCATTCGTCGAACTGCTCCGGAGCAGTGATGCTCGTGGGTTCCGGCAGGTTCAGATCGAGGCTGCTATCCTGCTCGTTCTGCTCATTATTCGTAGACTCGCCAGCTCCGGATGTGTTGGATGCCTTGGCCCCGGTATTGAAGGTTTTCAGTACATACCCTGCTTGGGGCTTCTGGTTCTGGTAAATCAACTCTTCTTAATCAATTAGGATGTCTCGATACTCCTAGTCGTGGTGAGTATTATCTTGACGGCATATCTGTACGTAAAATGAAAAAGCCGGAAAGGGCTGTATTGAGGAATCGCAAGATAGGCTTTGTATTTCAAAATTATAATCTTTTGCCAAAGACAACCAGTATAGAGAATGTAGAGCTTCCTTTAATGTACAATCCTGGTATTAGTGCAAAAGAACGTGTGAGTAGAAAGGATAATACCTGTGTTGACGTCAACGAAACGAACTTCAGCCAGACGTCCTACAACAATCTTAACCGGTTCGCCTGTTTCTTCAACAGCATCTACCGTACGCAATTCCTCGAATTCCAGACGAGCATCGTTCTTGGCAACGATACTTGCATTGGCAGCCATGTTACCTGCGATACCTCCGGCCACCTATCATATCCTCCAATCCACCACGAATAATATAACAAAGATTGGCATCATCTTCCACCAACAACAGTTTTATCATATCATCTTCCTCCTTAAAAAATATTTATTTCTTCTCCCCACTCGGCAAAAAAAGAAAAAATTCACTATACTCCCCTTCAATGCTTTCCACACACACTTTTCCACCATGCGCTTCAGCCACGCGGAAAACATAATTCAAACCCAATCCGAAGCCTGACGCACCGCCTTTACGGCTGCGGTCGGCAGCCGAAGCACGCTCGTACTTCTCGAAAATACGACTCTGGTCCTTCAACGGAATACCTATGCCGTTATCTCTTACCTTTATCAAATAAAAGTTATAGTCCTGACGCAAGGATGAAATCTGTATGTCCACCTCTTCACCTGAATATTTTATAGAATTATCTACCAAATTACCGATAGCTTCTTTCAAGAATTCTTCATCAGCATATACCCATTCCGATTCCAAATGAAGAGAGAAATGTACTGGTTTATCTGCCTTAGCAGTATATTTCTCAATAAGATCCTCTAACATCGGACGGAGTTGTATCTCCTTTTTCCAAAGCCTCAATTGAGCATTTTCCAATTTTGACAGCGTCAGCACTTTGTTAGTCAGTGACAATAAATGTTCACTCTCGTCCTCCAATATCTGAAAATGCTTCTCGCGTTTATCCGGAAAAATATCCAACTTTCCTGATTTCAACATTCGGGTCCCCATCAAAATACAGGCAAGAGGAGTCTTCATCTCATGAATCATGGCGTATGAGAAATCCTCACGCATCCTAGCTATTTTATTCTGATGAGCAATAATACGAATCTGATAAACAAGACAATAGACGATCATTGCCATCATCAAGACAGTAGCAATGAGGAGCAAGGTCATCTGCTGGAAAATAACCCAATAAGGATTAACAATAAAAGCCTGAAGATTCTCCGTACATTTATAATTGATAGGTTGTAATCCGGTTTTCAACAAGCCATAATCCCCTACCTGTATGGAACGGGAACTTCTAAGAATATTCCCCAGCGAATCTGTCACACAAGTTATTACTTCTGCATCCAATCCTTCGGCAGCAAGGCCTGTCCGATAAATAGAATCTAAACTTGACAAAGAAACAGACAATTTATAATCCCTCTTGACAATCTCTTGCATGGAAACCTGCATATTGGACATCAACCATTGGTTCACATTTTTATCACCTCTGCCATCCTCAAAAAAATCATAATCTTCATCCAGATTTATTCTAACCATAATGGAAGTATCTTTGTCCTTATACTTCTTTTGCAAAGAATCTTGATATACTTCCATGCGATAAAACACCTCACGCATCGTTGCATCTCTAAATACTTCATTGCTTCTGAACTGTATACTTTCCTTAGTTAGCTTATAGGTATTTACAAGCCAAACGTACTGCAAACAGATGATTGCCAACAGTCCGATACAAGCTACCCAACGAATATGTTTGATTGTCATACACTTATATCCTATCCATACTTTGTTAACATTGTGTTAACCTACCATTAACCACGTAAGGAAAAAAGTCTCCCTACTTTTGTTTCGTCAAAGTTAAAGAAAATATTAAAAACAAATAGATATGAAAAAGCAAAATTTTATCATCACATCGCTATTTTTATTTTGGGTTATAGGAACAACCACTGCACAAACCATTACCGGAAAGGTTACAAACATCCATGCACAAGCCATTGACGGTGCAACCGTCATCCTACAAACCATTGATTCTACTTTTGTGGACGCCGTAATCACAGATACCACCGGCTACTTCAGGTTCAACCGGCAACCAGCATCTTATCGGCTGATTTTCCAACACATCATGTACGAAACCCTCTTATTGACAACTACAGGAGAAGACGCAGGCACGATTACCCTGAAAAGTAAAGATTATGCTTTGGACGAAGTTATCGTCAAAGGGGAACGCCCTCTTGTAAAAGTGGAAGAAGGAAAATTATCGTATGATCTGTCACAACTCACCACACATAGAATCGTGAACAATGCTTATGAAATCCTTCAGCAATTACCCGGTGTACAGGAAATAAACGGCAACCTTTCATTAGCAGGCACACACAATCTGAACATTATTTTAAACGGAAGGCCCACAACAATGAGTCACGAACAGTTGACCATTTTATTAAAAAACACTCCGGCTTCACGTGTAGAAAAGGCAGAAATTATGTATAGCACACCGCCGCAATATCATGTAAGAGGTGCTGCCATCAACTTACTTTTGAAAGGTTACCGTCCTGAAGAAAGTGGGTTGCAAGGAGAAGTTAACGCCGGATATCTATACAATTACAGAAGTGGCACACAAGGAGGAATCAGCCTGCTTTACACCACTCCTAAATGGAATATAGACTTGCTATATAATACCCATTATGAACAAAACAGACAAACAACAGATACGTACTCACATCACACCTTAAAAAATAATATATATGATATCTGTCAACACAATGATATTGACAGGAAAGGAATAACACATTATGTACGAACAGGCGCTGAATATAAATTCAATGATAATGCTCATATCAATCTAGCCTATACTGGTGTCTTCAACCCTAACAACGATAATCATTCATATTCCGACGGGAACATCACAACCGCAGACAACCGGACAAAAAAGGAGACTCGAATGCACAATATCGCTTTAGATTATCTCTCTAGCTTCGGTATGAAAGCTGGAATAAACTATACCTCCTACCATTCCGAAAGTCATCAGCAATTCACCAACAAAGACAACAAGAACCAAACAAGCGAATTTCACACGACTAGCGGACAAACAATAGACCGCTGGAAAATATACGTAGACCAGTCACACACACTACCACGAGAGTGGACCTTAAACTATGGCACCTCTTTAACTTATGCCAGTGACCATAATACTCAGTTCTATCATACCCAAAACGGAACAGACATGAGCGAACTCAATACAAACAATCGTTATAATGAATATACATATGACTTCTACGTCGGATTCAGCAAAAACATGGGAGAACATTTGTCTTTCAGCGCGTCCATAACCGGAGAATATTACAAAACGGCCCGTTATCATGCATGGGCGGCTTATCCTACAACCGAATTAACATACGTAATGACCCCAGCACATATTCTACAACTTTCATTCACATCAGATAAGACCTATCCCAGCTACTGGGATCTGAGCGAAAGTACCGGCTATATAAGTGGTTATGAAGAAGTACAAGGCAATCCAATGTTAAAGCCATCCACCGATTATTCCGCAAATCTGAATTATATTTTAAAGAACAAGTATATCTTCAGCCTGGCTTATGATTATCAACCCGATTTATTTCAGCAACTAGCCTATCAAAGCACAGAACGCCTGGCTTTGATTTACAAAACCTTAAACTGGGATTATCAGCAAAGTTTCTCAGCCACGACTATCATTCCCTTCAAAATCGGACATTGGTTGGACAGTCACGTCACACTGCAAGCTGAATACCGTCAAGCAAAATGTAACAAATTCTTCGATCTTTCCTTCAACCACAGCAAGTGGATCGGACTCGCCATGTTACAAAATAATATAATACTTTCTACCAAACCGGATATTCGCATGGAACTGACCGGACTTTATTTGAGCCCATCTATCCAGGGAAGTTATGATTTAAATCATATCTGGGCCATCCATACCGGAATACGTTGGAACTTTGCCAACCAAAAAGCAAGTATCCAAGTGAAGGCCAATGATCTGTTCAATTCGATGGAAGGCAACATAGATGTGACACTACGTAATAAAGGACAATACATGGACATGCACACCAACAACTATTCACGCAACATAACTTTATCCTTTACCTACAAGTTCGGAGGGTATAAAGAAAAACAGCATAAACCAATAGATACTTCCCGGTTCAAATAAAGCATCATCAATGGTATCATGATACAATAATGAGGGGCAGATTCGTACATCCGCCCCTCATTCGATTATTTCATAACAGAAAGTATCTTACTATATTCAGACTGATTGTTCAATGTCTCAATAGCTTTTTTCAAATCAGGATCATCTTTCAAGCGTTGCAATATCGCGCCACGTTGGAAATAATAACGTTTCAAAATCTCCTGAGCAATAGCATCTTTTATCTCTTTCGAGAACCTGTCCAGCTCATGATCCAAATTATGCGTCAATTTCGTTTCCAAAGCGGCAAACTCCTCTTTTGCCCCATCCATATATCCTTCAAACTCCGCTATTTCTTTCAAGTTCTTCAGCATCTTCTCACTTTGACGGTCATAAGTAAACTTACGCTTATGTAACATCTTCTTAAAATCAACATAGTCAGCATCTGTTATTGTAAAGTCTTTCACTTCCCCTGCCTGAGAATGCTTGATACAATATTGGGTAGCATAATCAAAAATCATATCATCATTAAGCAGATAAAACATAATGTTTGGGAAATTTTCAACTTTCACCTCCACATCCGGACGAATACCGCCACCATCACGCACTTCACGTCCGGCTGCTGTATGGAATACATTGGTCAGGCTGTCCGGAGTACGAGCCACCGACCCGTCAGCATTACGTTTAGCGTAATCAATGGCTTGAATGCATCGTCCGCTGGGAATATAATATTTTGCAGTAGTCACTTTCATGCTACTGTTATAAGGCAATTCACGAGGTACCTGTACCAACCCTTTACCATACGTACGGCTTCCTACCACAATAGCCCGATCAAGGTCCTGCAAGGAACCTGAAACAATCTCGGATGCCGAAGCTGTAGAACCGTCCACTAGCACAGCCAGCGGAATCTCTGTATCTACCGGTTCATTCATTGTTTTGTAAGTGGTACCAGCTTGTTTAATCTTACCTTTTGTTACCACAATCTCTTTCCCTTTCGGCACAAAGAAATTCACTACATTCACTGCTTCCCCCAACAAACCGCCACCATTGCCACGCAAATCGAGAACAATAGATTTAGCACCTTGCTGTTTCAATTCTATCAATGCCTTCTTTATATCTTTTGAACAGTTCTCTATAGCAAAAGTACTGATAACGATATATCCCACATTATTGCCTACGATTCCATAATAAGGTACAGGGTTCGTACGGATGGTAGAACGGGTTATTTTAAATTCCATTGGCACATAAGTACTATCAGAAGTAGGTCTCTCAACTTTCAACACACAAGTTGTTCCCGGCTCACCACGCAAATTATCACTGACATACGAGGTCAGATCATTGGGAATTCTGTCTCCCTGGGCCATATCTTTTCCATTGATCTCCATGATGATATCACCGGCTTTCAGTCCTATTTCGGCAGCAGGGCTTCCTTCGGAAGGTTCAATAATAGCCACACGCTTTCGGGGAGTATAATAACGTATTACCGATCCGATACCGCCAAACTTTCCACTAGTCATTTCCTTTAGTGTATTATCTTCTTCAGGATAATACTCCGTGTAAGGGTCGGTCTGCGCCAACATAGCATCAATACCATATTTTATCACTTTCTCAGGATCAATAGTATCAACATAAAACATATCCAATTCCTTGAATATCGCATTGAAGATATCCAAGTTTTTTGCTATCTGGAAATTACGGTCATCACCTTTATTAAAACTAAACAAAGCGCTACCTGTCAGGCCCACGCAAATCATTAACAATATTTTCTTACTATTCCACTTCATCACTTTATGTATTTGTGAACCGCAAATTAATACATTATTCTATTCAAGCCTGTAGAAGGGCCTCTATATTTAACTTTATTTCGTCCCATTTTTTCTTTGATAAGGTTGTACCCACCACTTGTATCACATTGGATGCTAAAATAGAACCTATAATGGAACACTTCTCCAAAGAATAACCACAAGTCAGTCCATACAGAAAACCTGCTGCATAATAATCTCCCGCGCCAGTGGTATCCACGACTTTTTTTACCGGAGGTACCTCTAGTTTGATGCATTCCGTACCTTTCTTTATACATGAACCTTGGGCACCTAGTTTTACTATTACAACACTGCATTTAGAAGCAATTTCATTGATAGCCCCCCATGCATCCTTGCCTGTATAAGCCTTTGCCTCTTCCTCATTAGCAAAAACAATATCCACGTATTTAGTTATCAAAATATCGAAGAATTCCAAATCCCCTTCCACAATATTATAACTGGCCATATCCAAGCAGATTTGCAATCCAGCCTCTTTTCCTAATTGCATAGCACGAAGAATCAATTCATGATCCTGTACCAAATATCCTTCTATATATAGATATGCATACCCCTTAAACATATCCAACGTCAGATTTTCGGCTTTCATAGTAGCAGCAGCTCCCAGATAAGTTCCAAAAGTACGTTCCCCATCCGGTGAAATGAAAGTAGAAGCCACTCCTGTAGGCAAATCACCGGCGAGCAATTTCATGTCAATTCCCTGCTTCAAACCGTTTTTTTTAAAATATTGCCCAAAATCATCGTTTCCTATCTTTCCGATAAATCCCGGGTGTGCCCCTAGGTTAGCTAACGCCAAAACTGTATTTCCCGCACTTCCCCCTGTAGCTTTATGCGTTTTCATACCAGAGAATTTACCACTGATTTTCAAAAACTTATCTTCATTTATAAGTTGCATGCTTCCTTTGGGCAAACTCATCTCATCTAGTAGCGAATCATCTTGCAAAGTAACAAGAACGTCAACCAATGCATTGCCCATTCCAATTATTTTATCCATTTATCTAAAATTTTTCTGCAAAGATATTGCATATTTCGGAAAAACCTATTATCTTTGCACCGCATTTGAGAGAAAAACCTTCTTCGTTAGCTCAGTCGGTTAGAGCATCTGACTGTTAATCAGAGGGTCCTTGGTTCAAGTCCAAGACGAAGAGCACAAAGGTTCGCAGATAGCGAGCCTTTTTTGTTATCATACATATCATAAAAGCCTTCATCACATTCTTTTGTAATTCCATTGTAATCTCCAGCCGCCATTTTCCTTATATTACTCTCAGATACAAGATTTCCACTCAAATGTTTTGGAACTATCTTACTATTATTTACATTTGTTGGGAAACAATTACTAATATGAAAACGCACATTATAGCACTTCTTCTACTTACAGGAGGAGTATTGAACTTATTTGGAGAAAACTTACATAACTTTTTCAACCGATATAATTTCAGCTTCATTACAGAAGATACTGGGTTACCCCATAACTTCATCAATGATATTTACAAAGACACTCAAGGATATATCTGGGTAGCTACTAATAATGGAATAGGACGGTATAATGGCTATCAATTCATTCATTATAATTCCCAATCCCACTCCATTCGCTTGAAAAACGACTACGTGCATAAAGTCTGTGAGGATAAGTTTCAACGACTCTGGATAGGGTCGGAAGAAGGAATAGACCTCATTGACTTGAAACATTATACACAGATAGACACGGACAAAGAACTGCCTGCCGAATTGAAATCTCTAGCAAGTAACTACATTGCATCCATCTATCGGGACAAGCAGGATAATTTGTGGATATCGACAGACAAGAATCTATGGTATCTGGAACTAGGCGTAGACGGGCAAATAAAAGATTACTATAAACTGAAAAAAGATACAGAATCCCCCATCCACGCTGTTATTGACCTGCAAGAATACATCTGTGCAGGCATAGATAATCATGTATGCCGTATTGAAAAAGGAAGCAACCACTTACTGAAAACCAGCATGGTATCGGAGCTGCTGAAACCCTTCTCAGAAGACTGGAGAATTCTCTGCATGGAAACTGACGGGGAATTGTTATGGATAGGAACCAATCGCGGACTCTTCAAGTATAACCATACCCGGCAGAGTTTGAACCGGTACCGTTACTCCAATCATCGCCCCGGAATGCTAAGTCAAGCCTATATAACCGGAGTTAAACTGACTAGCAAAGGAGATGTCATCGTTTCTACTCTGAACGGACTCAATGTATACAATCGGGATACCGATACTTTTACTTATATCCGCCAAAACAATGAAATGCCTGACAAGTCGTTGAACTGTAATTTCATCAACTGCCTGCTGACCGACAATGAGAATATTTGGGTAGGGACCGAGATAGGAGGAATCAATTTATTGACTCCCAATTGTCTGCAAACGTATGTGTGGCAATATAACTATCTTCGAGAAACCTCTCTTTCCCCCAATCCAGTCAATGCCATCAGCGAAGACAAAGACGGAAATCTATGGGTAGGAACAGTAGAGGGAGGACTCAACAAAAAGAGCAAAGGCAGCGATGAGTTCATTCATTATACTTTTGACCAGAACAATCCCACTTCCATCAGTAACAACTCTATCCGTGGCATTCTCATTGATTCCGAAAATCATTTATGGGCATATACTTGGGGAGTCGGAATCAATGAACTAAATCTGAACATCCCCCATAACCAAACTTTCCAACGCCATATCCGGGAAGACTCCATAGGACTGGAAGGAGATTTCCTGAGCAGTGCCTGTGAAGACACCATGAACAATGGTTTATGGTTTGGTACTACCAGAGGGCTTCATTTCTACCATAAAAAGACCAAGCGTTTCACCCGGGTCTTGTTTGACCGTTCCGACAATGAATTCGATGCGGTAGGGTCCATCATTATCGACCGCAAGAAACGCCTTTGGATGGGAACATCTGAAGGAGTTTTCATTATGGATTTACACTCGTTCTCCATTTCCTCCACACAATTCAGCTATACCTATTTAAAACATAAACTGACGGAACCCACTTCATTGCAATTAGAAAAAATAAACTGTATCATAGAAGATCATAATGGTACCATCTGGCTGGGGGCAAATGGGAACGGACTATATCAACTAGCGGAAGAAAACGGAACACAGTTCACATTTCATAACTACACCCGCAAGGACGGGTTACCCAATAATACCATTATAGGTATTGTGGAAGATAAAACGGGACATCTGTGGATGTCCACCAACCACGGCATCGCCCAACTGGATACACAAACCATGACTTTCACCAATTATACAAAAGAAGACGGACTGCCCAATAATCAGTTTTATTGGAACGCATCTTATTATTCTCCCCAAAATAACCTGTTATATTTCGGTACTATAAACGGATTAGTCGCTTTCACCCCCGATATAGCCAAGACCAAAAAACAGGATGCCAAAGTCAAACTGACCTCAATCAGTGTCGCCGGTACCATGGTCTATCCTCCAGCAGACGGAAAAACTCCCTGCGCGGTAACAAATTTACATACCATCCGTCTGCACGAAAAAGATCATGGTTTTTCCATCGAGTTTTCCACCTTAAACTATGGAAACTGTAACCGAGTGAAATATGCCTACCGCTTGAAAAATTATGAGAATGAATGGACAGAAACCCTTCCTGGCGAACATACTGCTAGATACAATTTCATTCCCTCCGGAAAATATGTGTTCCAAGTCCGTGCCACAGACGAGAAAGGACATTGGTCCGATAAAATAACGGAAGTCAAAGTAACCATCACTCCTTATTTCTATAAATCCTGGTGGTTCTATTTATTGCTTGCCATTCTGATCACCGTAGGCAGCTATTATTTTTATCAATGGAAAATAAGTCTGTACCGTCAACAGAAAAAACAACTGGAAAAAGAAGTAGCCCAACGCACCCATGAGCTAGAGTTACAAAATAAACAACTAGAAATAATGGCACGACACGTCGAGGAGGTAACGGAAGAAAAAATTGCTTTCTTCACCAATATCACTCATGAATTCCGGACACCAGTCACTTTAATCAACGGTCCCATCCAACGCGCCCTTGACGAAAGCCATGAGCCGGAAGTAAAGAAACAGCTACAAATAGCTGAACGGAATTCCAATTATCTGCTATCACTAGTCAATGAATTAATGGACTTCAGAAAGTTAGATGCAGACAAAGTTGTATTAAATAAGACAAACGAAAACTTTATCCGCCTTATACAAAATATATTAATGCCTTTCGAAGTATTTGCCCATGAACGGAACATAAACATCATCACCTACTTCCGGCTCTGTACCCCGTTTTGGATATTTGATGTTGAATATATGCGCAAAGCCATTATTAATCTGATATCCAATGCTGTTAAATTCACTCCCGATTATGGAAAAATAAGTTTGTATGTGGCTTCCCTTACCGACAAAGACAACCATACCTGGCTGTTCATAGATATAAAAGATACAAGTAAT
>ENA-UPWM01000777-UPWM01000777.1-human-gut-metagenome-genome-assembly--contig:-NODE-777-length-14229-cov-38.261376_pt1 | contig 14229 bp, 8 predicted proteins | sample MGYA00250051_ERZ773379 | MGnify/ENA primary metagenome ERZ773379 (study PRJEB29103, sample SAMN06112020) | human gut metagenome | biome: human gut; feature: ankylosing spondylitis patient; material...
TACGATGCAGTTCCGTGTTCTTTTTTGGCTGAGCGATTGTTAGGAAGAAAGTGCAAAAAAAGATGAAAATTCAGTTTAGTTTAGTACATTAGCCTATATATATGCTAAATCAAAGTAAACTAAATTTAGGTAGGCATATTTACCTTTTCATATGCCTATGAGTTGATAGGAAAGCCTACCTTTGCGGAGAATAAAAGTTCTAAAGAGCGTGTAACCTAAAGATAATCTTTGGTTCATTTTCTCTTTTGGCTGCAACAATTCATTGATGCGCTTCAACAATATATTCTCAGAAGAGCGACTGGTTGTCGGGAAAAATGGCTTGAAAAACACTTTTAGTACGACCAAGTGCAAAGGATGAAACTAAGTGAAATGCGAAAAACGGAGAATCGCTTAAATTATTGATTTTGTTCCTATTTTGTTTCCTTTGCAAGTGGAATAAAACGCTATTACATTGATATATAAATGATTAATAATTTATAGAATAACATTTATCAGATTTCCTGCCAAGGATTAGCGAAACACTTTCACTAAACTAATATGTCGCCGCCCATACGGGCAGGCAGGGCAAAGTTAGAAAATGTTTTTCAAATACGAACACCACGCGGGGTATTGTACGGACAAATTTCGCACGAAAGTTCCGGAAAATCAAGATTGACCCGACGAAAAGTTTATCGTTATTTGGGAACATATACACCTGAATTCAGAAACGGGAGAAGCGATAAAAAAACACGGGACGATGCCCGTAAAGAAGAACTCAAAAAGACGACCGAAGAACAGCGTAGGAAATCTATACTAAAGAAATACAGGGAACCACGAAAACAACGACCGGAAAAACGGGATGCAGGGGGGGGGAAATCCAATGCCGCTTATCCGGTGACAAACAGTAAGTATTTATACTACTTTTCACGAAAAGAATCCGGGAGGTTTGAACATCCCGACAATTATTTTTACTTTTGTGGACTACTGAAACGCATAATCTTAAAATCAAATAACGAACTCGTATGGTAGATATTTTTGAACGCCTCGAAAAGAATGCCGGAGGCCCTATCGGTATGTACATGGGTTATGCCCACGGGTATTTCGCATTCCCCAAACTCGAAGGAGAAATCGGTCCCCACATGACCTTTCGGGGACAGAAGATGCTGAACTGGAGCCTGAACAACTACCTGGGCCTGGCTAATCACCCCGAAGTGCGCGAAGCCGACGCCAAAGGTGCCGCCGAATTCGGCATGGCTGCCCCGATGGGCGCCCGCATGATGAGCGGTCAGACCAAATACCATGAACAGTTGGAGCGCGAACTGGCAGAGTTCGTCGGCAAACCCGACGCCTTCCTGCTGAACTTCGGCTATCAGGGCATGATCTCGATCATCGACTGCCTCCTCACCCCGCGCGACGTGGTGGTCTATGATGCCGAGGCACACGCCTGCATCATCGACGGCCTGCGCATGCACAAGGGCAAGCGTTTCGTATATGGCCATAACGACATGGCGTCGCTGCGCCTGCAACTCAAGCACGCTACGGAACTGGCGGAGCAGCAGAACGGCGGCGTACTCGTCATCACCGAAGGCGTATTCGGCATGAAGGGCGACCTGGGCAAACTGGACGAGATCGTGGCGATGAAGAAAGATTTCAATTTCCGCCTGCTGGTCGATGACGCCCACGGCTTCGGCACGATGGGTCCCCACGGACGGGGCACGGCCGCTCACTTCGGCGTCGTGGACGGTGTGGATGTGCTGTTCAACACCTTCGCCAAGTCGATGGCCGGCATCGGAGCCTTCGTCTGCGGTCCCCGCTGGCTTATCAACCTGCTGCGCTACAACATGCGTTCGCAGCTCTACGCCAAGTCACTCCCGATGCCGATGGTGATCGGCGCGTTGAAGCGTCTGGATCTGATCCGCAAGCACCCCGAATACCAGGAGAAGCTCTGGGAAATCACCCGTGCCCTGCAAGGCGGACTGAAGGAGAACGGATTCGAGATCGGTGTAACCCAGTCGCCCGTAACTCCCGTCTATATGAAAGGCGGCATCCCCGAAGCGACCAACCTGATCGTCGATCTGCGCGAGAAACACAACCTCTTCTGCTCGGTAGTGGTCTATCCGGTGATCCCGAAGGGCGAAATCATCCTGCGCCTGATCCCGACGGCAGCCCACACGCTCGACGACGTGAAGTTCACGATCGAGGCGTTCAAAGCCATCCGCAACAAGCTCGAAAGCGGCTTCTACCGCGACAAACCGATGCCGATGAAAGCCGACGAAGGATTTTCGGTGCGTTAAACCGCCCTGTCCCATAAAAAAATCCCCGCTGTAAAAACAGCGGGGATTTTTCACGAATACGAGTATCTCTACCCGACAAAAGCGCTTCGCCTTTAGTTTTTGAAGGTCAGGCCATCGGCGTCGGCATCGATGACGATCGGATGCTCGCGATTGACATCACCCGCCAAAATCCGCTTCGACAGATCGTTCACCACGTAACGCTGAATCGTACGCTTGACAGGACGTGCGCCGTACAACGGATCGTAACCTATGCGGGCGATCCACTCTTTCGCCTTCTTCGTATAGTCGAGCTCGATGTTGTTTTCCTTCAGCAGCTTGCGGACTATATTCATCTGAATATCGACGATCCGCCCGATGTCTTCGTGCGTCAGCGGCTCGAACATCACGATCTCGTCGATACGGTTCAGGAACTCGGGCTTGAGCTGCATCTTCAACTGCTCGATCACCTCCAGACGCGTCTTTTCAACCACTTCCGGCGAAATTTTATTGCCGTCGAAAGCCGGAGCGAAATTCTCCTGAATGACCTGTGCCCCCATGTTGGAGGTCATGATGATAATCGTATTGCGGAAATCGACCGTACGCCCCTTGTTATCGGTAAGCCGTCCGTCGTCGAGCACCTGCAACAGGATGTTGAACACGTCGGGATGCGCCTTCTCGATCTCATCGAGCAGCACGACCGAATAAGGCTTGCGCCGCACGGCCTCGGTCAGTTGTCCGCCCTCGTCGTAACCGACATATCCCGGAGGCGCACCGACCAGACGCGACACGCTGTGACGCTCCTGGTACTCGCTCATGTCGATACGGGTCAGCATGTTGTCGTCGTTGAAGAGGAACTCGGCCAGCGCCTTCGCCAGCTCGGTCTTACCTACACCCGTCGTACCCAGGAAGATGAACGAGCCGATCGGCTTGCGGGGATCGTTCAGTCCGGCCCGCGAACGGCGCACGGCATCCGACACGGCGGCAATGGCCAAATCCTGACCGACTACGCGGCGATGCAACTCCTCCTCCATGTGGAGCAGCTTCTCACGCTCGGAAGCCAGCATACGCGAAACGGGAATCCCCGTCCAGCGGGATACCACCTCGGCCACATCCTCGGCATCGACCTCCTCCTTGATCATCGCCCCGCTGGCCGAAGCCGCACGGAATTCGTCCTGAAGAGCCGCGATCTGCTTCTCGGCCTCCTGAATCTTGCCGTAACGAATCTCGGCCACACGGCCGTAATCGCCCTGCCGTTCAGCCTGCTGAGCCTCGATCTTCAGGTGTTCGATCCGGTCCTTGTTCTCCTGGATCTTCTTCAGCACGTCCCGTTCGCCTTCCCACTTGGCACGAAGCTCGGCGCGTTTGGCCCCCAGCTCCTCGATCTCATGGGTCAGTTGCTCGACACGCTCCTTGTCGTTCTCGCGGCGGATCGCCTCGCGCTCGATCTCGAGCTGACGTACCCGGCGATCCAGCACATCGATCTCCTCCGGCACGGAGTTCATCTCCAGGCGGAGTTTCGAAGCCGCCTCGTCGATCAGGTCGATCGCCTTATCGGGCAGGAAACGGGAGGTGATGTAGCGCTGCGAAAGTTCGACGGCCGCAACGATCGCCTCGTCCTTGATCCGCACCTGATGGTGGTTCTCGTAACGATCCTTCAGTCCGCGCAGGATCGAAATCGCATCCTCGGCCGTCGGTTCATCGACCATGACTTTCTGAAAACGACGCTCGAGCGCCTTGTCCTGCTCGAAATATTTCTGGAACTCGTCGAGCGTCGTAGCACCGATCGTACGCAGCTCACCGCGCGCCAGGGCCGGTTTGAGAATATTGGCGGCATCCATCGCACCCGACGACTTGCCGGCTCCGACCAACGTATGAATTTCGTCGATGAAGAGCAATATCTCGCCCTCGCTGGCGGTCACCTCCTGCACGACGGCCTTCAGACGCTCCTCGAACTCACCCTGGTACTTGGCCCCGGCGATCAGCGCGCCCATGTCGAGCGAATAGATCACCTTCGAGCGCAGGTTCTCCGGCACGTCCCCGTTCACGATCCGGTGGGCGATACCCTCCGCAATGGCCGTCTTACCCACGCCGGGTTCTCCGACCAGCATCGGATTGTTTTTGGTACGGCGCGAAAGAATCTGCAATACACGGCGAATCTCCTCGTCGCGGCCGATGACCGGATCGAGCTTGCCGCTGCGGGCCATCTCGTTCAGATTGATCGCATACTTGCCCAGGGCATCGAACTCCTGCGACGCCGTCTGCGAATCGACGGTCGCCCCCTTGCGGAACACCCGAATCGCCTCGAGCAACTCCTTTTCAGTCGCCCCGGCGCCTTTCAGCAGATCGGCGGCAGTACCCCGCTCGGCGATCAGTCCCAGCAGCAGATGCTCTACCGAAGCGTACTTGTCCCCGAAATTCTTGGTAAAATCGACGGCACGCTGGATTACTTTGGTCGTATCCTGCGAAAAGAACTGTTCGCCGCCTCCCGAAACATGGGGCAGCCCCCGCACGGCCCGCTCCACTTCGCCGCGCAGTCCCCGCACGTTTACGCCGACACGCCCCAGCAAAAATACCGACAGCGAATCGTCCTCGCGCACGAGCACATTGAGCAGATGCAGCGGTTCGACGGCCTGATTGCCCTGCTCCCTGGCAAGAGACACCGCAGCCTGCAGCGCCTCTTGCGCCTTAATAGTTAAAGAATTAATGTTCATAGTGCATTATATTACTTTTAATTCATTTCTTTGCCTTACCTATCGCAAAATATCTGCCAAGTCTGCAACTTCTGCCGTCCTGTCCGATTTTGTCATATCCCGGACGATATCGTAATGACAAAATGGCTACCTTTGCAGGACAAAACCAAATTATCTAATCAGACAGAATGAAAAAACTTATCCTCGCCATTACGGCATCGCTCTGCATCGCGACTCTGATCTCTTCATGCAACAACCTGGGCATCAGCGCTCCGAAAATGGATTCCGACGAAGCGACGCAACTCATCGTCGAAACTCTCGAAAAGAATATCAACTTCGACGAGTGGAAAATATATGAAATCCGCTGGATGGAGGCGGACGAGCTGGAGAATAACCTGACAGTTTTATTCGTCGAAATGGTAAACAAGGCCGGCGACTGTTTCTCGCAGACCTTCACGCTCTCCGGTCCTGGCAAAGGCAACATCTCCGACCTGGACGAAGCAGGCGGGCTGAGCGGGAAACTCGATTTCGAAAAAGTCAAAGGCCTGACTCCGGCCTCGATCAACGTCGAAGCCATCCGCAAACAGTACGAAGAGGCCAAAGCCATGATCCCCGAAAACTATACGTTCAAGAGCATCGGCGACTACCTGATTCAGGAAACGGTTCCTTCGGGCAACGAATTCCTCGACCGAAATAAAACGTTCGGCGAAGTGAAAGCAGAGTTCAGTATGAACATAACCGAAAACGGCAAGGAGATCGTCGAAAGCGCCGGCAAGAAATCGGTCCAGTATTACGAAGTCACCTTCAATGTGCTGCCCGACGGATCGGTTCAGATGGAAGAGTAAGGCGACCTGCGGCGACACACTGCGAAAGACGGGAGTTTCGGCTTCCGTCTTTCTTTATTCTTGAGGCATACTCGCACCGAAGCGAGTCACCTGCGAAAATTACCGAACAGATCGCCGGTACGGGGAACGGATTTTCGAAAACGATACACCGCGCTTCATTCCGCATATTCCACCCGACAAAGTGCAAATAAATTTGGCGCAGCACCCGGCTTTCACTATCTTTGCAGAAGATAGGAAGCGCCTCGGAAATCTTCGAAAATAAATTTTCCCGATTTCGCCCGGCTTTCACTATCTTTGTTCCGCCATGAGTGATTTTATCGTCAGCGCACGCAAATACCGCCCCGCCACTTTCTCTTCGGTCGTGGGGCAGAAGCACATTACCTCGACCCTGAAGAACGCGATCGAACGCGGCCAACTGGCCCACGCCTACCTCTTCTGCGGGCCGCGCGGCGTGGGCAAGACGACCTGCGCCCGTATCTTCGCCAAGGCGATCAACTGTCTGCATCCCGAAGGGGCCGAAGCCTGCAACACGTGCGAATCGTGCCGCAGCTTCAACGACGGGCGCTCGCTCAACATCCACGAGCTAGACGCCGCGTCGAACAACTCGGTCGAGGACATCCGCTCGCTCATCGAACAGGTGCGCATCATCCCGCAGGTGGGACGCTACTCGGTCTTCATCATCGACGAGGTCCACATGCTCTCGGCGGCCGCCTTCAACGCCTTCCTCAAGACGCTCGAGGAGCCGCCCGCACACGCCATCTTCATCCTGGCGACCACCGAAAAACACAAGATCATCCCTACGATCCTCTCCCGCTGCCAGATCTACGACTTCAACCGCATCCGCGTCGAGGACTCCGTGGAATACCTCAAATACATCGCCTCGCAGGAGGGAATCACCGCCGACGACGAGTCGCTCAACCTGATCGCACAGAAAGCCGACGGCGGCATGCGCGACGCCCTGTCGATGTTCGACAAGGCCGTTTCGTTCTGCGGGCAGGAACTCCGCTATCAGGAGGTGGCCCAGACGCTCAACGTATTGGACTACGACACCTACTTCAGCATGACCGAAACGCTCCTGTCGGGCAACTATGTCGAGGCGCTGCTCTCTTTCGACAACGTGCTCGCGCGGGGATTCTCCGGCCAGACTTTCATGGCAGGACTCAACCGCCACCTGCGCGACCTGCTGGTGGCCCGCAACGAGCCTTCGCTCCGGCTGCTGGAATTTACCGGTACGCTGATGGAACGATACCGGACGCAGGCGGCCGCCTGCCCTCCCGAATTTCTTTTCGGCGCCATATCGCTGCTCACGGACCTCGACGGCAAAATCAGGCAATCGTCCAACCAACGGCTGCTCGTCGAACTGGGACTGATGAAGATCGCCGGTCTCGGTCAAAAAAAAAATAACCCCGTCGATCCCGTAAATCTTCCGTTGCCGGAACTGGTTCGGACCGCCCCCGCGCAATCCGCACCGGCCCGTCCGCAATCGACACAACAGACGGCTCCCGCGCCCGCTCCTCAACCGGCTACGGTCCAACGGCCGACGGCTGCGGCGGCAGAATCTTCGCCCGGAATCGCGGCATCCGCTCCGGCTGCAACGCCTGCGGCAAAAGCCGCAGCCGATCCCGCACCTCCGGCGACATCGGCCGCTGCCCGTACATCCGCAATGCCGACGCCGTCCATTCAGCCGGCCCCGGAACGAACGCAGGCCGCAGCAACGCCGGTTTCGACACAACCGCAAACGGCGCGTCCCCGTCCCGTACAGTCCAGACTCGCATCGGGAATTTCCATTTCGGCGCTGATAAACGACGCAGCCCCGGAACCGGATACGGAAACCGCCGTGCATGCCGCAGCACCCCAGCCGGTCATCGACCCGCTCAGTGCCGAAAAACTCGAAACGACCCGTGAAAAAATCCTCACGCTCGTCCGCGAGATGCGTCCGCGCTTCGTCGCGGCGTTCGAACGGATGCAATTTCAGGGACACGTGATCCGTATCGCAGTTCCGTCGGAAGCCCTGCGCGAAGAGATCCTGCGCAACAAAACCGAACTGCTGCTCCGCATCGCCGAAACGTCCGGCGTGCAGGGTATGCTGGAGCTCGACGTTACGGTCAATGAAGAGATCCGGGCCGCCCGCCCGATCAAACTCGAAGACCGGGTCAAGTATATGACCGAAAAAAATCCTCTGCTGGCCGAGTTGCGCCGGGCGCTCGACCTGGAGGTAGAATAAAGCATAAAATAAAGTAAAACCAAATACACAAATGGCAATTAAGAACTTTGTCGAAGAATTGGAATGGCGCGGTATGATTCACTCGATCATGCCGGGCACACAGGAACAACTTCAGAAAGAGATGTCCACAGCTTACGTGGGCATCGACCCAACGGCGGATTCGCTGCACATCGGACACCTGGTGAGTGTAATGATCCTCAAGCACTTCCAGATGTGCGGACACCGTCCGATCGCCCTGGTGGGCGGCGCGACGGGCATGATCGGCGACCCCAGCGGCAAATCGCAGGAGCGCAACCTGCTCGATGAAAAGACCCTCCGCCACAACCAGGAGGCGATCAAGAAACAGCTCGCCAAGCTGCTCGATTTCGAATCGGACGCTCCCAACGCGGCGATGCTGGTGAACAACTACGACTGGATGAAGGGAATCACCTTCCTGGATTTCATCCGCGACATCGGCAAGCTGATTACCGTGAACTACATGATGGCCAAAGATTCGGTAAAGAAACGCTTCAACGGCGAAGGCGAAGGGATGTCGTTCACCGAATTCACCTACCAGCTCGTGCAGGCCTACGACTTCCTGCACCTGTACGAAACCGTAGGTTGTAAACTGCAGCTCGGCGGCGCCGACCAGTGGGGCAACATCACCACCGGCACGGAGCTGATCCGCCGCAAGGCCGGCGGCGAGGCTTTCGCCCTCACCTGCCCGCTGATTACCAAAGCCGACGGCACCAAGTTCGGCAAGACCGAGAGCGGCAACGTATGGCTCGACCCGCGTTATACGTCGCCTTACAAGTTCTACCAGTTCTGGCTCAACACCAGCGACGAGGACGCCAAGCGCTACATCAAGATCTTCACGCTGCTCGATAAACAGACCATCGACGACCTGATCGCCGAACACGACGCAGCCCCTCACCTGCGAATCCTGCAAAAACGGCTGGCGCAGGAGGTTACCGTGATGATCCACTCTCAGGAGGAGTACGAAAAAGCGGTCGAGGCATCGAACATTCTCTTCGGCGGGGCTACCTCCGAAGCGCTTCGCAAACTCGACGAACAGACCCTGCTGCAGGTTTTCGAAGGAGTCCCGCAATACAAAATCGCCCGTGCGGAACTGATCGGGCTGCCCTTCATCGAGCTGTGCGCCGAGCGGAGCGATATCTTCCCCTCGAAGGGCGAATGCCGCAAGATGGTACAGGCCGGCGGCGTGAGCCTCAACAAGGAGAAGGTGGCCGACCCCATGCGTGCAATCGCCGAAAGCGACCTGATCGACGGGAAATACCTGCTCGTACAGAAAGGCAAGAAAAACTACTACCTGGTAATCGCCGAATAAGATGGAATACCGTATCGTTTTGAACCGGATGGAGTTCCGGGCTTTCCACGGCTGTTACGACCTGGAACAGCAAGTGGGCAACCGCTTCACGGTCGATCTGGAGATCACGGCCGAGCTGGGGGAAGTGGCGAGCGAGGACTGCGTGGAAAAAGCGGTCAATTACCTGTTGGTTTACGAAACCGTACGCGAACAGATGCGCGTCACCCAGCGCACGATCGAACGCGTGTCGATGAACATCATGGATGCCCTCTATGCCCGGTTTCCGCAAATCCGCCATATCCGCTGTACGGTTTCGAAGCTGGCGCCCCCGCTGGGCGGGAAGCTCGAAAAAGTGAGCGTCGTGCTGGAGAAATAAACCACACTGCGACAACGAATAAAGCGAGAGGAATCGATTCCTCTCGCTTTATTTTTCTTCCCGACGGAATAATCACAACCGCTCGAAAACGATCCGTCCGTAATACTTTACCGAGCCTGCTTCTGTTGCGAGAACCTTCCACACCATTCGCCGCTCGCAAATTTCCGACACCGTAAGCCGTGCCGGAATAAATCCGTAATCCACAGTTATCCGTCTTCCTGTCAGACTCCAGGCAAAATGCTCCCCGTTATCGGCCACACCCCGTCCATCGTGTTCGAAAGTCATAATCCCCAAATACATGGGCACATCACAGGCTCCATCGTCGTCCGAATCATCCCAATCGTAATCCGGCTCCTCGACCGCACGCCACCTACCCAAGATATTTTCGGCATCGATCGCTTCCTCCCGGATGCCCTTGTCACATGCGAAAAGTGCCAACGAGAGCAAAGCAAACAATGTAACAAGACACAGATAAAATCTTCGCCCCCTCTATATAATACAGACAATAAATAACGTCCGATCGACAAATTCTCCGAAGGGGCCTGAAATTCCCCCGTCGCTCTTCTTTGCGTTACGCCACCGAGCAGGGGATTCCCAGCGCCTCGACCCGGGCAGCGATCGCCTGCAAATCTTCGCGGGGGACTTTCTGCAAGGTTTTGCACGGAGTGTCGCGGTCGAGCGAATAGACCATCACCTGACGGGGCCGGATCTCTTCGACCAGCTTCAACCAGGCCGCGACCTCCCGCTCGGTCGTGTTGTCCACCGTACGGCCCTCGCACTCGCCCCGCAGGAACATCGTCTGCAGGATCATCTGCCCGTCGAACAGTTTCATGTTCTTCACCACCTCGGCCACCGAATAGGTCCCGCACGGGTTATTGATGAGCCGAACCGTATCGTCGAAAGCGGAATCGAGTTTCAGGATGTTGTTATCGACCCGGCGCAAGGCCCGGCGCACGCTCTCGCGGCCGATCTGCGTCGCATTGCTCAACACCGAAATCCGCGCCGAAGGGCAAATTTCGTCCCGCAAGACGATCGTATCGTCGATGATCGCCTCGAAATCGGGGTGCATCGTCGGCTCGCCGTTACCGGCGAAAGTAATCACGTCGGGAGGCGTACCTTCGGAAACCATCTGACGCAAGGTCGCTCCGAGCATGGTACGCACGTCCTCGCGCGAATTGAACCGGCGGGCGCCCGGATGTTCGGCATTCCAGCCGCATTCGCAATAAATGCAATCGAAGCTACACAACTTCGATTGAGTGGGTAACAGATTGACACCCAATGACAGACCCAATCTGCGGGAATGGATCGGGCCGAAAATAATATCGCTATACAGTGCAGTCATATTGACAAAATTAGAAAATATTCTCTTCTTTGCACAAATATTGCTCCCTTTTTATACGTTAATAGAAAAACGGCATGCAACGGGACCTCCGAAAAACGAATTCGGTCCGAATCGGGAACACGATCGGCCCAAGGCCCCGACGCATGAATCGTCCAACCGAAAACCAATGAAACGACACCTTATGAAGCATAAATTCGGCTTACTTCCCAAAGTGCTCCTGGCTATCGCGCTGGGCATCGTATTCGGCCTCTTCGTTCCCGAGTGGTTCACCCGAATCGCATTGACCTTCAACAACATTTTCGGCAATTTTCTGAACTTCGTCATCCCGCTGCTGATCCTGGGCCTCGTGGCTCCGGGCATCGCCGACCTGGGCAGCAAGGCAGGACGGCTGCTGGTAATCACCGCAGCCCTGGCCTATGCCTTTACCCTGTTTTCGGGATTCGGAACTTTCTTCACAAGTTTCGGGATATTACCCCGGCTATTGGGCGGTACGGAGATGAGCGCCCCGGGAGAAACCGCCGCAACACCCATGCAACCGTTCTTCACGGTCGAAATGCCCCCGTTGATGGGCGTGATGACCGCCCTCATTCTCGCCTTCGTGCTGGGACTGGGCATGGCTTATATCCACAGCGACAAGCTCAAGGGCATGATGGATGATTTCAAACTCATCATCGAGCGTGTCATCTCGAAGGTCATCATCCCGCTGCTGCCCTTCTACATCTTCGGCATCTTCCTCTCGATGACTCAGTCGGGGCAGGTATCGGGTATTCTGGGCATTTTCCTCAAGTTGATCGTGATTATCTTCGTGATGACGGTCGTCCTGCTGCTGATCCAGTTCTCGATCGCGGGCCTCGTGGCAAGGCAGAATCCGTTGAAGATGCTCCGCACGATGATGACCGCCTACATGACGGCCCTCGGTACGCAATCGTCGGCAGCCACGATCCCCGTGACGCTGGCACAGACGGTCAAAATCGGCGTCCGCCCCGAAGTGGCGGGATTCGTCGTCCCGCTCTGCGCCACGATCCACCTCTCGGGTTCGATGATGAAGATCGTCGCCTGCTCGCTCGCGGTGATGATGCTCTCCGGACTGGACGTTTCGATGGGCACCTACTCGGGTTTCATCCTGCTGCTGGGCATTACGATGATCGCCGCACCGGGCGTACCGGGCGGAGCCATCATGGCTGCGATCGGATTGCTGGAGTCGATGCTCGGGTTCGACGAAAATATGATCGGACTGATGATCGCCACCTACATTGCCATGGACAGTTTCGGTACGGCGACCAACGTAACGGGCGACGGTGCGATCGCGGTGATCGTAAACGCCATCGACAGCCGAATGATTCGCCGGGAAAAACGATAAACCTACTGTTAATATTTTCACATTCGAAAAAAATCTTTAACTTTGCGAGCATCGTTCATAAACGAACAACCGCTGTCAAGTGAAATAAGAGGATTAATTTAAATCAATAATTATGGCTAAAATCAATTTGAAACAGTACGGCATCACGGGTACTACGGAAGTAATCTACAACCCGTCGTACGACGAACTCTACCGCGAGGAGACCCGCAAGGGCCTGCGCGGTTATGAAAAGGGTCAGGTAACCGAAATGGGTGCCGTGAACGTGATGACCGGCGTTTACACGGGTCGTTCCCCGAAAGACAAGTTCTTCGTCATGGACGAAACCACCAAAGATACCATCTGGTGGACCTCGCCCGAATACAAGAACGACAACAAACCGGTGACGAAGTAACGGGTTGGAGATGTCGGCGATCGGGTTGCTGCCGAAATTCCCGTCCAGATCGTAAACAGGGGTAATGGATACGGTCTTATAGGCGTTGTATAACATACCTCCCAGTGCGGCGTTATTGGTGACCGAGGTTCCCCACGCATGTGATAATGTGGCGTTCTCACCGATTTTCAAACGATCGTTGAAGAGCTTGAACTCATTGTTGAAACGTCCGGATATACGTTCGAAACCAGTATATTTCATAAGACCGTCTTGGTTGAAATAGCCTAGGGAGAACAAGTGGCTGCTAACTTTATCTGCTTTCGCCAGAGAGAGGTTATAGGACTGGACCATGGCTTTTTGCATGATCTCGTCAACCCAATCCACGTCTCCCGAGGGAAGACGGTGATCTGCGTCAAGGAATTCCGGAATTACGGCGGTCTCGCCGGAGCCATACACGTCGCTTACTGGTGATTTCCCGTCGTTACGCTGTGCCTGCCATAATAAGTCGCCATATTCTTGGGCGTTTAGCATACGCATCTGTTTTGCCGAGGTTTGTACACCCACGTAAGCGTCTAGGTTTACCCGGAAAGTACCTTCCTTCCCTTTTTTTGTACTGATGATAACCACGCCGTTTGCCGCACGTGCGCCATAGATGGAAGCGGAAGAAGCATCTTTCAATACCTGCATACTTTCGATATCATTCGGGTTGAGAAAATTGATGCCGCCCTCTACTGGCACGCCATCGATGATATAAAGCGGATCATTGTTACGGATCGTGCTGAAACCGCGTACACGTACCGCTACACCCCCGCCGGGCATATTATCCGGGATTACGTTTACGCCGGACAATTTGCCTTGCATCATTTGATCTACACTGGATACCGGGGTATCTTTCAGGTCGCCTACCTCCAGTACGGAAACAGCACCGGTAAGGTCTTTTTTCTTCTGTACACTATAACCTACCACGATAACCTCGTCTAGGTTCTGGGTGTCATCCTGCAATTGGATCGTGAGGGGAGAACCATTCCCGGCTGGAATCTCCTTGGTGTTATAACCGATATAAGTAACGACCAATATGCTTTGCTTGTTTTGCAGCGAGAGAGAAAATTTGCCGTCAAAATCGGTTACGGCTCCATTTGTAGTCCCTTTCTCAATCACGTTAGCCCCGATAATTGGTTCTCCGTTCGTATCGGTGACTACGCCACTTACCGTGAATGTCTGTTGAGTGATCGTCATTCGTCCAGTAACGTTTGGCAGATCCTCCGCCGGTGCCGCATTGATTGGCTGTAAGTATGCTACGCCTAGCAAAAGAGCGGGAATCGCCATCGTAAAGTAATTTCTGTTGTCCATCCTTTTGTCCTTAAAATATATTAGAATTAATCTATTTTTTCAGAACGCAAAATCCGCTACTACTCCACCTGCTGGATGATTGGTCTGCTGCTGGGCTATCTGCTCATGAGCAAG
>ENA-UPWM01000782-UPWM01000782.1-human-gut-metagenome-genome-assembly--contig:-NODE-782-length-14201-cov-25.066978_pt1 | contig 14201 bp, 10 predicted proteins | sample MGYA00250051_ERZ773379 | MGnify/ENA primary metagenome ERZ773379 (study PRJEB29103, sample SAMN06112020) | human gut metagenome | biome: human gut; feature: ankylosing spondylitis patient; material...
TCCAGCTCGTGGCCGGTGATGTTCAGGGTGTACTTCAGGTAGTTGACCACAGAGGGGTCCAGGTCGCCGCAGCGGGTACCCATCATCAGGCCGGCCAGCGGGGTCATGCCCATGGAGGTATCAACGACCTTGCCCTGATCGACAGCGGCGATGGAGGAGCCGTTGCCCAGATGGCAGGTGATGAGCTTCAGGCGCTCAATGGGCTCCTCGAGGTACTCAGCAGCCTTGTGAGCAACGTACTTGTGGCTGGTGCCGTGGAAGCCGTAGCGGCGGACGCCGTACTTCTCATAGTACTCATAGGGGATGGCGTACATATAAGCCTTCGGGGGCATGGTGCTGTGGAAAGCGGTGTCGAAGACAGCGACCATCGGGACGTTGCCGAAGACCTTGCGGGCTGCCTCGATGCCGAGGATGCCTGCGGGGTTGTGCAGAGGAGCCAGGGGGCTCAGCTCGCGGATGGTGTTGATGACCTCGTCGGTGATCAGGCAGCTGGCCTTGAACTTCTCACCGCCGTGGACGACGCGGTGGCCGATGGCGGTGATCTCGCTGACATCGTCGATGCACTTGCCCTCGCCGGTGGTCATCTTCTTCACGACCTCAGCAAAAGCCTCGGTGTGGGTGGGGAAGATAGCGGGAGTGGTAGCCTTGTGGCCGTTAGCGTCATGGGTGATCATGCTGCTCTCCATGCCGATGCGCTCGCACAGGCCCTTGCACAGCACCTTCTCACCGTCCATATCGATGAGCTGATATTTCAGGGAAGAAGAACCACAGTTGATAACCAGAATTTTCATCTTCTTGTTTCCTCCAGATATGTTTTTGTCCACCCCCGAGAGGGCAGAATTTTACAGATTCCTAGAATTATTATATAATAGGGTCGGCCGGTTTTCAAGCCGCAATGGCGGCAAAGCCTGCCGCGAAGTCCCCGGGCTTTTTTGTACATCCTGCCCAGAATCCTGTCATTCTGCCCCAGTTCTCCATGCAGTATGACAGATATTTCACAAACTTTTGAGGTCACGTCATGAAATTTGCCGGTATCATCGCCGAATACGACCCCTTCCACAACGGCCACGCATGGCAGCTGGCGCAGGCAAAAGCGCTGGGTGCAGAGCGCGTCGCCGTCGCCATGAGCTGTTCGCTGGTGCAGCGGGGGGCGCTGCCCCTCCTGCCCGAAGCTGTCCGCACCCGGTCCGCCCTCACCTGCGGGGCTGACCTTGTGTTCGCCCTGCCTGCTCCCTGTGCCTGCGCGGGGGCAGAGGCGTTCGCCCGGGCGGGCGTGGCGCTGCTTGCCGCCGCCGGGTGCGACGGTCTGGTGTTCGGTGCCGAGACGCCCGACGCGGCCCTTCTGATGGAGGCCGCCGAGCTTCTTGACAGCGGCTCCTACCGCGCCGCCCTGAAAGCCCAGCTTGCGGGCGGCGCACGGAGCTTTGCCGCCGCGCGGCAGGCCGCAGCGGCTCAGCTTGCATCTGACGAGCGGGTCGCCGCCCTGCTGGACAAGCCCAACAACAACCTCGCTGTCGAATACTGCCGGGCCATCCGCAGCCTTGCGCCTCGGATGGAGGCTTATCCCCTGCCCCGGCAAGGCGCGGACCACGGTGAGGCGCTCCACTCTGCCCACGGGCAGTTCGCCAGCGCCAGCGCACTTCGCAAGCTCTGGGCCGAGGGCGGAGCGGACGCCGTCGCGCCTTACGTTCCCGAGGCGGTCTTCCCGCTTTATCAGGAGGCTTACGCCGCCGGGCAGTACACCGATTTTTCCGCCGCCGGGCGGTGCGAGCTGGCCCTTCTCCGGTCTGCCTGCCGGGGCAAAGCGCCCTTTGCAGACATCCGCGGCGTCTCCGAAGGACTGGAGCACCGTCTGGAAGCCGCCGTCCGTACCAGCACCACCTACGACGAACTTCTGGACGCTCTCACCACCGTCCGCTACCCCCGGGCGCGGATGCGCCGCCTCGCCATGGACGCCGCGCTGGGCTTCACCGCCGACAGTCTCCCCGCCCTTCCGCCCTATCTCCACCTGCTGGGAGGAAAGAAGGATGCCCTTCCTTTCTTAAAAAATTGCACCCTCCCTGTCTCCCACTCGCTGGCCCGTCTGCGGGGATCAGGCGGTGCCTCCACCCAGATGGCCGAGGCGCAGCTTGCCGCCGCCGATTTTGGTACGCTCTGCCGCGTTTCACCGGAGGCAATGGGCGGTCTACTTCGTCAAAAAAATATCTTTTTGACGTAATGACAGAAATTTTTCTGCAAATTTTGTCATTTCGGCACTTGTATGCCGAGGCAGTTTCGGTGTATTATAGTAAAGATACTTGGATACAACACCGCCTGTTCGACAGGTACAAGGAGGAACCATGGCACTTCACGTTCTGGACGAAGCCAACCGCTGCCTCGGCTGCAAAAAGCCGATGTGCCAGCAGGGCTGCCCCATCCACACCAACATTCCCGAGGTCATCCGCCTGCTCAAGGACAATCACCTCGACGACGCCGGCCGGATGCTGTTTGAAAACAATCCCCTGACCACTGTGTGCAGCCTCGTGTGCAACCACGAGAACCAGTGCGAGGGCCACTGCATCCGCAACCGGATGCCCAGCCACGACCCCGTCCACTTCTCCATCATCGAGGACTACATCTCCACCACCTACGCCAACAAGATGACTTCCGGCCCCGCCCCCAGGAACGGCATGAAGGCCGCTGTCGTCGGCTCCGGCCCTGCGGGCCTGACCGTCGCCGTCCTGCTGGCACGCTGGGGTTACGATGTCACCATCTTCGACGCCCGCGACAAGATCGGCGGCGTCATGCGGTACGGCATCCCCAACTACCGCCTGCCCGACAGCGTGCTGGACGACTTCCAGTACCGCCACCTCGAGCTGAAGGGCATCCACGTCCGCCCCAATACCGCCATCGGCAAGACCATCACCATCGACGACCTCTTCCGGGACGGCTACAAGAGCGTCTTTATCGGCGCCGGCCTCTGGAAGGCCAACGCCATGCACATCAAGGGCGAGACGCTGGGCAACGTGGCCTTCGGCATCGACTATCTGGCCAACTCCAAGGCCTTCCAGCTGGGCGACGACATCGCCGTCATCGGCGTGGGCAACTCCGCCATGGACTGCGCCCGCACTGCCATCCGCAACGGCGCACGCCACGTCACCTGCTACGCCCGCCGCGACGAGGAGTGCATCAGCGCTTCCGAGCATGAAGTGCGGTACGCCAAGCTCGAGGGCGTGGGCTTCCGCTTCTGCAAGGCTCCGGTGGAGATCCGTGAGAACGGCATCATCTGCCGCGACACCGTGAAGGGCGAGGACGGCAAGTTCACCCAGGTAGAGGGCAGCGAGACCTTCTACCCCCACACCGGCGTCATCGTCTCGGTGAGCCAGGGTTCTGAGAACTCTCTCGTCAAGACCACCACCGGCATCGAGACCAACCAGCGCGGCCTGCTCACCGTCAACGAGGACGGCAGCACCACCCGCGAGGGCGTGTTCGCCGGCGGCGACGCCGTTATGGGCGCACGCACCGTCGTGGAGGCCGTGGCCATCGCCAAGAAGGTGGCCGAGTCCATGGACGCCTACATGAAGTCCCTGCCCGCCGACAACACTCCCGACCCCTACGCCGGTATTCCGGTGTTCTCCACCCCGACTTCTGACGTTCTGGCAAAGCAGGGCATCTAATATCGCAGATCCAAAAGGCTGTTTGTCATAAACCTCTCCGTCATCGCTGCGCGATGCCACCTCTCCTATCGAGGAGAGGCCTTGGCATTTCGTAAAGCTTTTCCTCTTCGCCAGAGGCTCCCCTCGGTAGGGGCAACGACGACGACCGCTGCCAGCGGCAGAAACAGGGAGTCGTTGTTGGGGCAGCGGCCAGCAAGACGCGAGCGAAGTGCTGCGGATGCTGGGAGCCGCAACCCGGCCTTATTGAGCGAAGCAGACTGAGAGGTCGCCTGTCAGGCAGCCTTTTCTTTTTGTAACATTTCTGTTTCTTTGCCAATCTTAGCCGCTCTTTTGTTGACGGACTTTTGTCTGTTTTTGTATACTTAATAAGGAAATATTTCTCGATTCCAACGCCCGGCGGCACTGCTTCTGGGCGGGAAAGGCTGGTGGACATCATTATCAAATCATCCATCCCCAAACTTCGGGAGAAGCTGCTGGAGGCACTGCAGGCCGTCCTGCCCATCGCGGCCATCGTGCTGGTGCTCTGTTTCAGCATCGCCCCCGTTTCCCCGAGCATCCTGCTCTGCTTTCTGCTGGGCGCTGCCATGATCATCGTCGGCATCATGTTCTTCACCCTGGGTGCCGAGATGAGCATGACCCCCATGGGCGAGCGGGTCGGCTCCATGCTCACCCGGAGCCAGAAACTCTTCCTCATCATCGGCGTAGGCTTCCTGCTGGGCTTCCTCATCACCATCTCAGAGCCTGACTTACAGGTGCTTGCCAATCAGGTACCCTCCATCCCCAACATGACCCTCATCCTCTCGGTGGCTGTGGGCGTGGGCATCTTCCTCGTCATGGCCTTCCTGCGTATGCTGCTGGGCATCCCGCTGCCCCGGCTGCTGGTCATCTTTTACGCTGCCATCTTCCTTCTGGCTGCATTTGTGCCGAAAGAGTTTCTGGCCGTGGCCTTCGACTCCGGCGGCGTCACCACCGGCCCCATGACCGTCCCCTTCATCATGGCGCTGGGCGTCGGTGTGTCGGCCATCCGTTCCGACCGCCATGCAGCGGACGACAGCTTCGGCCTCGTAGCCCTCTGCTCCGTAGGTCCCATCCTCGCCGTCCTCATCCTCGGCATCGTCTTCAATGCCAGCGAGAGCAGCTATGTGCCGCCGGTCATCCCCGAAGTGGGCGACTCGGTGGAGCTGTGGCAGCTGTTCAGCGAGGGCCTGCCCACCTATCTGCACGAGATCGCCACTTCCCTGCTGCCCATCGTCGTGATGTTCGGCATCTTCCAGCTCGCCGCCCTTCACATCGACCGGCGGACGCTGGGCCGCATCGGCGTAGGCCTCGTCTATACTTACATCGGCCTCGTGCTCTTCCTCACCGGCGCGAACATCGGCTTCATGCCCGCCGGCAACTACCTCGGTCAGGTCCTGGGCGGCCAGAGCAGCCGGTGGCTGCTCATCCCCATCGGGATGCTCATCGGCTACTTTATCGTCCGGGCCGAGCCTGCGGTCTATGTCCTCAACAAACAGGTCGAAGAAGTCACCGACGGTGCCATCTCCGCCGGGACGATGGGCGCGGCCCTCTCGGCCGGCGTCGCCCTCTCGGTGGGCCTTGCGATGGTGCGCGTCCTCACCGGCATCTCGATCCTGTGGTTCCTCATCCCGGGCTACCTCTTCGCCATCAGCATCTCCTTTGTGGTGCCAAAGCTCTACACCGCCATCGCCTTTGACGCCGGCGGCGTGGCCTCCGGCCCCATGACGGCCACCTTCCTGCTGCCGCTGGCGCAGGGTGCCTGCATCGCCGTAGGCGGCAACATCGTCACCGACGCCTTCGGCGTGGTGGCCATGGTCGCCATGACGCCCCTCATCACCGTCCAGCTCATGGGCCTTGTGGCCCAGCTCAAGACCCGCAAGGCCCGCAGCGCCCAGCCCCTGCTGGATCCTGCCGCCCTGCTGGCCGAACTGCCGGACGACGCCATCATCGAGCTGTAAGGAGGGCTTGCCGTGAATACGCTTTACTGGCTGGTCACCATCACCGACCGCCCCACGACAGACGCCTTTCTGAAGCTGTATAAGAGCTTCGGCGTCGATGTCAGCCTCCGCACTGTGGGCGCCGGCACCGCCGTTCAGGAGACGCTTTCCACCCTCGGGCTGGAAAAGACCGAAAAAGCCGTGCTCTTTGCCATCATCACGGCGGACAGCTGGCCCCGCATCCAGAAAGCCCTGCGCCGCCAGATGCGCATTGATGTGCCGGGTACCGGCATTGCATTTATCGTCCCGGTAAGCAGCATCGGCGGCAAGCGCGCCCTGCTGTTCCTCACCGAACACCAGACCCTTGAGCTGAAGGAGGAAAGCACCTTGAAAGATACCCGTTACGACCTGCTGCTGGTCATCGCCAATCAGGGCTACACCGGCTCTATCATGGACGCGGCCCGGGCCGCAGGAGCCGGCGGCGGCACCGTCATCCACGCCAAAGGCACCGGCATGGAGGGCGCGGCCAGGTTCATGGGCATCGACCTCGTGAACGAAAAAGAGCTGGTGCTCATCGTCAGCCGCACTTCCGAGAAGAACGCCATCATGAAAGCCATCATGGACAACGCCGACAAAAAGGCCGGCTCCATCGTCTTCTCGCTGCCCGTCACCGATACCGCCGGCCTGCGCCTGCTGGACGAAGAGTAAAAAATCAAACTTTCATCTGTCAAATGAACAAAAATCCACGCTGCGGCAGGCCGCCGGGCGTGGATTTTTTTGCCGTTTTCCGGTATGATAGAAGAGATATGGGAGGAAACGCTATGAATCAGAATCCGCACTGGAAGCAGCTTATCTGGAACTGGGCTTCCATCATCTTCGGCAACGCGCTCTACTCGCTGGCCGTTGCCCTGTTCCTCGAGCCGGCGGGCCTCATCACCGGCGGCGCGACCGGCATCGCACTGGCCATCGGGCGATTGACAGGCCTGTCCGTCTCGGGGCTGCTGCTCTTCATCAACCTCGCCATGCTGGTCTGGGGCTGGGTGGTCCTGGGCCGGGCCTTCGCCCTCAATACGCTGGCCAGCAGTGTTCTCAGCCCCGCCTTCCTCGCCCTGTTCGAGGGGATGGCGAATGGCCGGGTGCTGACGGAGGACATCTTCCTCTGCACCGTCTTTGCGGGCCTCGGCATCGGCGTGGCGCTGGGCATCGTCATCCGCTCCGGCGCATCCACCGGCGGCCTCGACATCCCGCCGCTGGTGCTCAACAAATGGTTCAAGCTGCCGGTGTCGGCCACCATGCTGGCCTTCGACATCATGGTCCTGCTGATGCAGGCTGTGTTCAGCCCGATGCCGCAGGTGCTGTACGGCATTGTGATGGTGCTCATCCACACCGTCGTCATGGATAAGATGCTGATGATGGGTGCCAGCCGCACCGAGGTAAAGATCATCAGCAGCCAGTCCGACGCCATCTGTGCCGCCATCCTCGAGCAGCTGGACCGGGGCGTGACCATCCTCCACGGCGAGGGCGGCTACACCCACGAGTCCAGCGCCGTGCTGCTGAGCATCGTGTCCAACCGGGAACTGCCCCGGCTGGAAAAGCTGGCCCACAGCATCGACCCCACCTGCTTCCTCATCGTGAGCCATGTCACCGAGGTCAGCGGCCGGGGCTTCTCGATGGATAAGGATTATTTGTAAAACAAAGGGGAATGCCGTTAGGCATTCCCCTTTGTTTTACAGCAACGGCGCAATAACCTTCAGTAAAATTCCTGCCAGATGGAGCAGCACTTTGCCCTCCCAGATGCTCTCCCGGGTGGGCTCGACGTCGCGGCAGAATTCCAGCGTCTTCTGGAAATCCTTCTCGATGGCGGGGATGCAGGCGGTATCCTTCATCCAGACCGCATTCTCGAAGTGGTGGTAGAGGCTGCGGTAGTCGAGGTTTATGGTACCCACCACGGCCTCGCTGTCGTCCACCACAAAGACCTTCGCGTGGACAAAGCCGGGCAGCCACTCGCTGATCTTCACGCCCGAGTCCAGCAGAGACTTGTAGTGCGTCTTCGCCAGCGCATAGGCGAACTTCTTATCCGGCACATGGGGCAGGATGAGGTGGACGTCCACGCCCCGCTCTGCCGCGAACTTGAGGGCCGTTTCCAGCTCACCGTCGAGGATGAGGTAGGGCGTCATGATGTGGATGTAGCGCTTGGCGCGGTTGAGCAGGTCGATATAGACCATCTCTCCCACCCGCTCACCGTCCAGCGGGCAGTCGCCGTAAGGGGCCGCGAACCCCTTCGCCGGGACGGAGTGGGGCGGCACGGAGAGGAACTTCTCAAACTCCGGCTCCCGGAGGATGCTCCACATCTCGAGGAAGAGGATGGTCAGCGGTCGGACACCCTCGCCTTCCAGCATGACGGCGGCGTCCTTCCAGCGGCCATACTTCTCGATGTGGTTGATGTACTCGTCGGCGAGGTTCACGCCGCCGGTAAAGCCCACCTTGCCGTCAATGACGAGAATTTTCCGGTGGTCGCGGTAATTATAATGGGTCGAGACAAAGGGCTGCACCGGCGAGAACACCCGGCACTGGATGCCCAGCTTTTCGAGGCGGCTGGGGTAATCCCGGGGCAGGGTGGTGAACTCACAGGTGCCATCGTACATCACCCGGACGTCCACGCCCTCAGCGGCCTTGCGGGCCAGCACTTCGAGGATCTTGCCCCACATGAGGCCCTCGTCGATGATGAAGTACTCGAGGAAGATATACTTCTCGGCCTTTTCCAGTTGGCGAAGCAGCTCTTCGAACTTGGCCTCGCCGCCGGGGAAGTAGGTAACTTCCGTGTTCCTGTAGACCGAGAAGCCGCCGCCCTTTCCGTGGAGATACCGCGCCAGCGAGGCCGCGCCGGGGTCGGCTTCGGCCAGCTCCTGGGCCGCAGCCAGCGGCTGGGGCTGTAAGCCCCGGGCCTCCTCAGTGAGGTGGGTCACCCGCTTTTTCAGGGCGTTGTGGCCGATGTTGCTCTTAACGTAGAAAAACAGCGGTACGCCCACGACCGGCAGGATGGCGATGGTGACCATCCATGTGATTTTAGCACTGTTGTCCATCTCGCTGTTGAGGATGTAGACCACCATGAAGGCCGACATGGCCACACTGCCGCCGAAGTAATGGGGCAGCAGTCCGCCGAACCACCGGAACACGCTCCACAGTACACCGACCTGCAACAGCATGAGCAGCAGCACCAGCCCGAAGCGGCTGAAAATCGCGTGGACGATGCCTTTCTGGCCCTTTTTCAGGAGGCGGAGGCCGCCGTCCTCGAACTGCTGCATCCTGTCTTTCATGTTCTGCTGAAATTCTTCTTTTTTCATACTTCTCCTTTCGGGCGGAGGGTGACTGCGAACAGCCCCTGGGCCGCATGGCAGTCCTCCACCAGCTGTTTCGGCTGCGGGCAGACGCCGTGGTCATGCCACGGGTCGTTGAACCAGTAGTTTTCGTCATCGTAGCCCACCAGCAGCAGGCAGTGCTCGTTGCACTTCCACGCAAAGTCAGTGCCATCGGCCAGCAGCCAGTGGTCGCGCTTTTCCGGCACAGGCTGGAAATCCAGCGTCGCCCAGAACACCACCGGCATCCCGGCGTCGATATAAGAGCAAAGCTCTGCCGCCGTCTTGCCACTCTCGTCCACGACTTCGAACTTGTCGGCTGCGCCCTCGTGCTCCAGAGCGCTGTTCAGGGCCTTGACGATGCAGGGCGAATAGCAGCCGTAGCCGGTGTGGTCGTGGGGGTCGCCGGGGTAGACCTGCCACGGGTCAGGGCCGTAGAGTTTTCCGTCCTGCTCCCAGTAAGGGGCGTGGGGCAGGTCGCGGGCGATGAAGGTATCCGGGTCGATGTCGATGCCCACGGCCTGGAGCAGCATGACGCTGCTGATGCTCTCGCAGCCGTTGACCCAGCGCTCAGTCTGGTCGATGTACGGGGCAGGAACGATTTTTTTCATCAAAATGCCTCCCAGCGGAGATTCGGCCCTGTCAAAACAGAGCGAAGTGTGTTATTATGTAGGATAAGAATATTATACCCTACTCTGGGGATTTTTTCTACAACAATCGGCACGCGGAGGTTTTTGGAACATGAACAATCTGATCATCGGCATCGCAGGCGGCTCCGGCAGCGGCAAGACCACACTGGCCTGTCGGCTCAAGGCACTTTTCGGGGAGGACGAGGTGCGCCTCATCTCCCACGACAGCTACTACAAGCGCCACGACGAGCTGCCCTTTGAAGAGCGCTGCAAGCTGAACTACGACCACCCGGACGCCTTCGACAACGCCCTGCTCATCTACCACTTACAGGAGCTGAAGGCAGGCCGCGCCATCGACTGCCCGGTGTACGACTACGCCGACCTCAACCGCAGCAACGAGGTGCAGCACATCGAACCGGCCCCTGTCCTCATCGTGGAAGGCATCCTCCCCTTCGTGGAGCCGGAGCTGTGTGCCATGTTCGACTACAAGATCTTCGTGGACACCGACGCTGACGAGCGCATCCTGCGCCGTCTGGTGCGGGACGTCAAAGAGCGCGGCCGCTCCCTCGACAGCGTCATCAACCAGTACCTCACCACCGTCAAGCCCATGCATGAGGCTTTCGTTGAGCCCAGCAAGCGGAACGCTGACATCATCGTCCCCAACGGCGGCGAGAACACCACCGCCATCGAGATGCTGGCCCACCACATCCGCAGCCTCATTGAGAAGGCAAATATGCTCTAAAAGCTTCTGAGACAGCAAAAACCGGAGTCCCTGCGGGGGCTCCGGTTTTTGTTTCAGCTGTTAATCCTTGATGGAAGTGCGCACCAGCGCGCGCTTGAGGCGGGCCTGTGCCATCTCGTACTCGCGGCGGTCGAGGTCTTTGCGGGCCAGGATCTCTTCGGCGCGCTTTTTTGCGGCCTCGGCGCGGGTGTGGTCGATCTGCTCAGCCCACTCCCATGTGGTGGCTACCAGACGCACCTCACCGTCCAGCACGGTGAGCATCCCGCCCATGCAGGCGGCACGGCGGCGGCTGCCCTCGGCATCAACGATGTGGGCCTCGCCCATGCCCAGCGCGGTGCAGTAGTCGCCGTGCTTGGCCAGAATGGCAAGGTCACCGTCGATGGCGCGGCAGACCACACGCTCGGCCTGCCCCTCAAAGGCGCAGCCGTCCGGTGTGACCACCGTCAGATGAAAGGTCGTCATGGTTTACCCCTTCTTCGCCTTAGCGAACACATCGTCGATGGTGCCTGCGAACAGGAAGGCGCTCTCGGGCAGGTCGTCGCACTCGCCGTTCAGGATCATGCGGAAGCCGCGCAGCGTCTCTTTCAGCGGGACGTACTGGCCGGGCATACCGGTGAACTGCTCTGCAACGTGGAAGCTCTGGCTCAGGAAGCGCTGCACCTTGCGGGCGCGGCTGACCGTGCGCTTGTCATCCTCGCTCAGCTCGTCCATGCCCATGATGGCGATGATGTCCTGCAGCTCCTTGTAGCGCTGCAGCACCTTCTGGACGGCACGGGCGATCTCATAATGCTCCTGACCCACGACCTCCGGGCTGAGGATACGGCTGGTGGAGTCCAGCGGGTCCACAGCGGGGTAGATGCCCTGAGAGGCGATGTCACGGCTCAGAACCGTGGTAGCGTCCAGATGGGTGAACGTCGTTGCAGGGGCCGGGTCGGTCAGGTCGTCGGCGGGGACGTAGACAGCCTGCACCGAGGTGATGGAGCCCTTGCGGGTGGAGGTGATGCGCTCCTGCAGAGCGCCCATCTCGGTAGCCAGCGTAGGCTGGTAGCCGACGGCGGAGGGCATACGGCCCAGCAGAGCCGACACCTCAGAGCCTGCCTGGGTGAAGCGGAAGATGTTGTCGATGAAGAGCAGCACGTCCTGGTTCTTGACGTCGCGGAAATACTCCGCCATGGTCAGGCCGGACAGTGCCACGCGCATACGGGCTCCTGGGGGCTCGTTCATCTGGCCGTAGACCAGCGCCGTCTTGTTGATGACGCCGCTCTCGGTCATTTCGCCGTAAAGGTCGTTGCCCTCACGGGTGCGCTCGCCGACACCGGTGAACACCGAGTAGCCGTTGTGCTCGGTGGCGATGTTGTAGATCAGCTCCTGGATCAGGACGGTCTTGCCGACACCGGCACCGCCGAACAGGCCGATCTTGCCGCCCTTGGCGTAGGGGCAGATGAGGTCAACGACCTTGATGCCGGTCTCCAGAATTTCGGTGGTGGACTGCTGCTCCTCATAGCTGGGAGCGGGGCGGTGGATGGGCCAGTAAGCCTCCGGGGTGGGGGCGGGCTTATTGTCCACCGGCTCACCCAGCAGGTTGAACACGCGGCCCAGGCACTGGTCGCCGACGGGGACCTTGATGGACTCGCCGGTGTCCACGGCCTCGGTGCCGCGCACCAGGCCGTCGGTGCTGCTCATGGCGATGCAGCGGGCGACGTTGTCACCGGTCAGCTGCGCCACCTCGACCACCAGCTTCTGGCCGTGGTTGTCGATCTCGATGGCGTTGAGCAGGTCCGGCAGCTCTCCATCCTTGAACTGGATGTCCAGCACCGGGCCGATGACTTGGATCACCTTGCCGATGTGTTTTTCGGACATAGGCTACAACTCCTTCTCTTTTAATGGAATGCTCTTTGTCAGCGTCCTTGCCCTCTCAGGCCGCTTCGCGTCCAGCTCTCCCAGAGGGAGAGCCTGAAACGTATCGGTCAGCTTTAAGCCTCTCCCTTTGGGAGAGGTGGCATTCTTTCCTGCTAGTCTGTATCCTTGAGGAGTAACCGAAATATCGTTGACCAGCAAGTCGACATGCGGGACATCTGCATATTTATCGAATGTCATGATGTACTGATGACGGAGATCGAGCTGATGATTATAATGCAGGATGTATAACAATCCTCCGAGACAGGCTGCCAATAGAAATAGTGAGCTAAAAGTATATACGACAGCTATTTTCCACGGTTTGTGAGGCAGACGTTTCACCAGAGCGATGGTCATGCTGATCAGGCCGATTCCTGCCAGTAGATAAGAAAACCGCTGGAGTAAAAAAAGCCGGAGATCGGCATGTCCCGTGACATCTGAAAATATGGCCGGGATATTTACTCCGAAGAAATCGAATACCCCATATAACGTATCGGTCAGGTAAAAGAAAACAGTGCCGATAATTCCCAGCATTACGATGAAAGTGACCGCCTGATTTTTAAGGATGCACATGGCCGTAAAGGATAAACCCAGGACAAACAACAGGGAAGGTACCGAAATCGTCAATAAATAGAATAGATATGGAAACAGATCGAACGGAGATTTATTGATCAGTATGTTTAAAAAAGCCGTAAATAATAAGGTGATAATGTTCAGTGTAATGAAAACCTTTACAATACCCCAGGTCTTACCGACAATATAGTCGGCATTACTCATCGGCCGGACATAGATGACTTCGGCGGTATCGAGTTTTTTGTCTCTTTTCAGGAAGCTGCCGGCCAGAAATACGACGATGACCGATTGAGCGATATTATAAAAATAAGTGTTACAGAATGGCATCAGTGAAGAAACGGCGATTCTCGGCCAAAGATTATCCATCCGGTTGACGATACCGGTTTGATAACCCAACATAATGGCAGAGATGAATAGCAGCGCGAGTATGGCAAAAATACGAAACAACCAGCTTCGTTTCACCAGTTTTACTTCGTATCGGGCAATAACATTTATATGGTTTAAATTCATATCAAAACATTAATACATTATTAATTAAATAGGTCTCCACCGATTTTTTCGCTATACATTTCCATTTTATCCTTTAGCTGATAGTCCATAAAATAGACGTAAGCATGTTCGATATTGGGGATAATGGCTTTGCCGTCGAAACCTTCCAATTTTTCGGTTACGATTTGGATCTCCCAGCCTCCTTCCGAAGGAATAGTAGAAATGATCGGATATTTTTCCTTGATTTGCTGCAATTCAGGGTCGGTAACGAAGATTTCCCATACTTTCCCCCGGACTAATTCAATCATATCGTCCGGAGAACCTTCGAATTTCAATTCTCCCTTGTTCAGTAAGGCCAGTTTTTTGCAGGTGCTGGATATATCCCCCACAATGTGAGTGGATAAGATAATGATGACATCTTTATCACTGACTTCCGAAAGGATATTTCTGAACCGGATTCGTTCTTCCGGGTCCAGACCTGTCGTCGGTTCATCGACGATGATGACTTTCGGATTACCGATGATCGCCTGTGCAATCCCAAGACGTCTTTTCATACCACCCGACAACCGGTTAGCCCAACGGTCCCTGACTTCATACAAACCGACCTTTCTCAGCATCTCATCGACGATTTCCGACCTTTTCCGGGTGCCTTTTATTCCCGCCAGTCCTGCCCCGTAGTCTAGAAATTCCCAGGTTTTTAGTTTTTCGAAAAAACGGAAATCCTGAGGTAGATAGCCTAAAACAGAACGAATAGCCTTACGATCGCGCAAAATATCGTAATCATCGAAAAAAATAGTACCTGAAGAGGGATTTTGCAAAAGAGTCATAATCCGCATCAACGTCGTTTTACCTGCTCCGTTAGGCCCCAGTAAACCGAACATGCCGGGTTCTATATTCAGGTTCAA
>ENA-UPWM01000786-UPWM01000786.1-human-gut-metagenome-genome-assembly--contig:-NODE-786-length-14155-cov-8.404319_pt1 | contig 14155 bp, 13 predicted proteins | sample MGYA00250051_ERZ773379 | MGnify/ENA primary metagenome ERZ773379 (study PRJEB29103, sample SAMN06112020) | human gut metagenome | biome: human gut; feature: ankylosing spondylitis patient; material...
GTACAGCTTGAGTTGCCGATTGGTACGCGTAAAGAGATAGCGCAGGAACTTTCTCTTGACAAACCAACTTTGAATTATGAAGGGTGAAACTTTTCGGGGGCAACTTCCAGCATTTCCAAAAAACAGTTTTTCCATTGACTTGGCGACAAACAGACAATTTGGGAGTTAAGGTTTATTCCGAATTTTTCCGAAATTGACCTGACCTGATTTTTTCTGAAAATCGACTTTAAAGCTGTTTTGACAGATAAATCAGGCTTCTGTAACAGACAGGAAATAAAAGCTAAATATTTGACTTTAAGCTCAAAATCAAAAGAAGACTGATTTCTTTTAATGCGTAACAGAGTTGATTTGACAGTTGGTGGTGGCAAGAAACTTTCAGGACTTACCTCATAGACAAGTTTCAAATCAAAAAAAGTATGATAGAAAACAGTATATGGATTATAGAGCTTACTCGAAAACAACTTTTGAGCAGGTTCTAACTGAAGGACAATGGAACCTCCGAGAAAATTTTCAACACTCTCAAACATCAGAATTTTGAATATATCGGAAGTAATTCCATAAGGAATGTTTGACACCACCTTGAAAGGAAACTTGGGAACTGCAAAATTCCTAAAATCACAACCGACAATTTGAACATTGCGGGCATCAGAAAATAATTTTCGTAAATATTCAACCAAAGCTGTGTCGTTTTCAATAGCTACGACAATGTTGGCGATTTTTAATAAATGGACAGTGAGAAATCCCTTGCCTGCCCCAATATCCAAAACCGTATCCTGACTATTTATATTTGCTTGTTTTATTGCATCTTCTATTAGCACTTTATCAATGGTAAAGTGCTGACCCGTGAAACGAACGGGCAATTTCTTTTTTGTCATTAATTACTTCTTACAGGTTAATACTTGTCGGTTTTCTCCCCTTTCTTTATTATAGGATAGGTTACACTATCTGCATCGACAACGATTTTTCCTCCGTTCGCCGCCAAAGCACGGGCAAGATGAACCTTGTTCAATGTTATTACCAAGAGAACGAGTCCTCCGATTATAAAAACAATGGCAGTACTCGTAGGGCCAAGTATTCGGGTACTGCCTATTCTTATACCGAATGGATAAACGAGCGGCACGACAACCATACCGACTGATACAGCCAACATTGTAATGTTATCCTTGATAGGAGAGGCTGGAGCATAATTAAACGTTTTCATAATTCAAAAAAAATGTAGAGTTAATAAATGTTTTTTAATAAAGTATCACCATTTTATATAAGTCCAAGGGCTTTTGGTATCTGTCAGTAAATCTTCTGCCAATCCAATCATGTTGGTAGTTCCCATCGACAAAGTACGACCAAGAACATAACTATAAGCATAGTCTTTCCAATTGGTATAAACTTCTTTGGTCATCTCGTAAGCGGCATTGATACACTGCATACATTCTTCTTTTACAATGTACTCTTGCTCAAGGCAAAGTCTGCTGATAAAGTTTAATCTTCCTGCATCCCACGCAAGTACTCCGAGTTTGCCCATTTCTTCTTTGGATACGACAATTCCAGCTTGTTCAATGTCCGGATATTTTTCCTCCATCGTTTCCAACTTTTCCAAACAGTCATTTCGGAAATCGGTGTGTTCTTTCAATTCTTCATTTTCATTAAGCCACTTCCTGCTTATATTACCCCCTCCTTGAAGAAAAGCCGTATAAGCATAGTGAAACATTGTTTGCGAGGGAGCTTGCGACAACCAATTCAAAGTTTCGATGGCACTATCCCTATCCGTTATACCAAAGTATTCACCTAAAATAACTTTACGAACAGAGGGAGTTACGCCAGTTTCGAATGTGTTCAATACACCTTGTTGTTGATATACATACAGATTGCCAAGACTTATCTTGCGTAAATCCGCTTCTGGCAAATGTGAATTTTCATCCACATTCAAACCATCCTGAAAGAAACTCTGCAATTTTGCAAGTCTTCCCCAAAGAGATGTCATGTCCATAGTACTATGTTTGTCTTTCCAGCTCCTTAAGACCTTTTATTATTAAACCACGAAGCGTGGAACTGCAATGCCACGTCTTTGTTGAAGGTCGTAGGAAAAACCTAATGAGCAGATGTAGTAATAGCAGCCCACGCTATAGCGTGAGAACCACTATGCCATCCTTGCTCATTTTGAAAATTTCCTACGTTTTCAACAACAAGATAAGCATAACGCTTCTTTCTTTTCTAATATGTCTTGGACGGAGTTTCCCTAATCCAACCACAAAGGTAGTGAAAAGTTGTGATAATCACTTATGTTGCAATAGATTTATTTGCTCGCTGTATAAAATTGGAGCTTTACAGTTTCATACCCCTGCTTTTCCTTTGCTGCTGTATAGGTTGCCGTATGTTCTGCCTTAACTTCTCGAACTGTTCCTTGAACCACTCGGCAATGGGCTTTCGGTCAATGGCAAGAACCAACCTCGTCCCGTCCGTGGGGTCTTTCAGCACTTGAAACCCAGCCTTTTCGGTCGTGAATTTCCGTCCGTGTTCCTCCGAGTAGAGTTCCCCCGCATACTCCAACGTCTTTCCCTTGACGAGCGTTGCGGTCTGCCTTTCATCGAATCCCACAAGGCGGCACAGGTTTTCGATACGGAGCATTTCACGCAGGTAGGGAAACCATGCCGCCGCCTTTGCGATTACCGTTTTCAGAAACGATATTTCCTGCTTGTGCCTTGTGTCCTTGTCTGTTATCTCCCTGCTGTGCTTCTGCTGCATTTCCCGTATTTCTCGGCTGTGGTCTGCCTGCATGGTCTGTATCCTGTCTTGCAGGGCTTCGATGGTTTCCTCGTGGTCGGCTATCTTCCTATGCAGGGCAGTGTTCTCCCTCTCCAACGCCTTGACCTTGTTACTGCCGAAAAGAGAACCAACGCTCTCGGCTATGTTGGTAGCTGCGGTGGTTGCCGCCCCTTTCAGCTTCTCGGTCTGTATTTCTTTTTTCGCCCGTCTTAGTTCCTCCCGTGCCGTTTCTTTCTGCTGCTGCAAATCCACCACTTCCGCTTTGAGGTTGTCGGAGAGTTTCTGTATATCCCGATAATACTGCTGCGTGGACTTGTGGCGAGCCTTCGAGCCAATAAATGACTACTCAGGGAATAGCGGTTCTCACGGCTTCTTTCTTCTTCAATATCAATGCCAATATCACAGAGCTTCGCAATATCGCCCGGTATTGTTTTTCTGTCGCAGGAAATGACGTTGCCCTTCAGAAAAGCGAGGATGTCCGCCGTTGTTGTATAATGCCCGGCATCCGTGTTTTGCCAAAGGTATTTCAATATGTGTAACAGTCTGCTCTTGGATTCTGCCATAGCGTCACTCCTGTTGTTTTTTGCGGAAGCCCTTATTTCTTTGAGCTTCTTTTCAGCTCGTATGTCCCGCCGACCGTGCCCTCGTCACCGATCAAGGTAAGGGGATTTCCGTCAACGGTAAATTCATATTCGGAATCCCGCACCGACTCGTTGGCGTAATCGATCATGAGCTTGTTGCCGTCGATGGTATAGGTGAAATCGTAGGATATGGAGGGCAGCTCCATTGCACCGCTTCCGCTGCCGTCAAAGGAATAGGTGGTCGTTCCGTCGAACTCCCATGTGCCTGCAAGTGCGTCCGTGCCGCCGGAGCAGCCTTTTGCCAGCAGTATAATGCCAACGATGATTACCGCCAGTGCGGCGATCGCACCGCAAAGCACCATACGGTGCTGCGTCTGTTTTTTCTTCCTTTTTCTGATTCTCTCTACCGTTCGATCTGACTCGTTCGGGAATCGTCCCGGCGGTTGCTGCCTGACGGGGCGGTTCGATTGATAATCCTGCATCATGTGGTTCTTCTCCATTCCAAGCGAAAGGGCGATGACGGCAATGTCCGTCACCGCCCTTTGCTCAAAGGTTCGCAGCTGATTTATTCAGCGTTTTCTTTCTTCTTTTTGCTGTAAGCGGTGATGCCGATCACTGCGCCGCCGCTGATAAACAGCAGTGCGATCCAGAGGATCATATTGCTGTTGTCACCGGTCTGCGGAGAATCCGGACCAGTCGGCTTGCCCGGCTCAGTCGGTGTTCCGGTAGCCGGAATCTCAACTGCCGCCTTCTTGTAGCCGCAAACCCTGCACTCCTCATGCTTGGAGCCCTTTTGCGTTGCGGTCGCTTCCTTGTCAACAACCCACTTGAAGTCGTGTGCCGCCTTATCGGCCTTATCTCCGCAAGAGCACTCATGCCAGTGGTTCGTAGCATCGTTCTTCCAGTCGGAGCCGTAGCTGTGAGTATGCTCGCCGCCGCCGGTTGCCGGGATAGTTTCGATTGTCATCGTATAACCGCAGACGGTGCATTTCTTATGCTTTGTGCCGCTTGTGGTAGCTGTTGCCGGGGTATCGATGATCCATTCGCCGGCGGTATGCGCTGCTGTATCTTTCTTATCGCCGCAGGAGCACTCATGCCAGTGGTTGTCGGCATCGTACTTCCACTCGCTGCCGTAGCTGTGAGTATGCTCACCGCCGCCGGTTGCCGGGATGGTTTCGGTTGCCATCGTATAGCCGCAGACGGTGCATTCCTTATGCTTTGAGCCGCTTGTGGTAGCTGTTGCCGGGGTGTCGATAATCCATTCGCCGGCGGTATGCGCCGCCTTGCTGCCCTCGATGATCACGCCGCAGCCGACAACGGTGCACTCTTTCCAGTGATCGGTATTATCGGACTTCCAGTCGGAAGCGCTATGACCTGTTGCCGCAAGGATTACGCTTGTCTTGTCGGTAATTTCGGATGCACCGGTTGCATCCTCAAACCACTTGTCACAGCCGTCGCAGGTGTAATATGCTGTGTTGCCTTTCTCCGTGCAAGTAGGAGCCTTTGCGGGAACGAGGGTCAGATTGTGCGTATGCGGTACGGTCTTGTCATATCCGCAGGTGTCGCAGATGTTATCGCTGCCGTAATCGTGAGCCGCCTCGTCCTTCTTTTCGTGGCAGCGAGAGCATTCTTTCCAATGATTGTCTGTGTCCTTGCTCCAATCGCTTGCCCATGCGTGCCCGAGCTGTGTACCTGCTGCCGTAAAGGTTTCTGTTGTGCTGATCTCTCCGCAGGAGCAGCTCTTGAAATATACTGCATCGTTGGTGCAGTCGGCAGCCGACTTGAGGGTTTCCGGCTTCTGAATTTCCTGATCGTAGGTATGGGTATGGGGAATTGTGTAGGTCGCTTTCACGCTGACTTCACTGTCAGGCATTATGAAAGTAGTGGTTTCACTGTTCGCATCTTCAAGAGTAGTGTTGCCGCTTTCTACTACCCACTTATCAAACACCTTACCGTCAGGAGCCGCATTTGCGGTCAGAGTAATGGTTGTGCCTTGCGCCGCTTTACTGATTTCGCTTCCTGCACCGATTGTCGCTTTGCCGTCCGTTACGATGATGGAATACTCTTTACTCTCCCAGATTGCATAGAAGGTAGTATCCGAGCTTACTTCATAGGTCGTGCCGGAAATAACCGAACCGTCGGCACTGGTTGACCAGCCCTTGAACTGCTTGCCTTCCGGTTCAGTAAAACCGCAGGCGGGCAGGGTGTAGCTGCCGGAAATACCGGTGACATCTGCCATTGTGCCGCCGCCACCGTTGGCATTGAATCTGACGGTATACTCGGCAGGCGCGGGAGGTGCGTCCTCCCACAGCGCCTTGACTGTGATGTCAGCAGTGACGGTCACAGGGGCGTTCACCGGATACTCCGCACCGTCTATCTCCCATGCCTTGAACTGCTTTCCTTCGGGCGCAATAAACTCGCACTCCGGCAGAGAATACTCGCTGCCGTGCAATATCTTCTTAGCGGGCATTGCGGTGGTGACCTCCTCGGGCAGCTCCTCAGGCTCGGAGCCGCCGTTAGCGTCAAAAGTGACGGTATGCTCGTTGCGCATTTCAAACGCTGCGGTGATGGTAACATCTCCCTCCGGCTGGGTGAAGGTATAGGTATCGTCCCCAACCGCAACGGCGGCAGGGTTGCCATTGACGGACAGCGTGCTTAGCATATAGCCCTCGTCGGGGTCAATGGAGAGCATGACAAGCTCGCCCTTAAAGAACAGTGGCGTGCCGTCCTCGGCGGTTCCCGCGGCATTCACCACCTTGACTCTGCCGTTTTTGCAATCCTGCACCGTCACCTTATACTGCGGCTCGCCCTCCACGGTCACCTGCACCGAGATGTTCTTCTTCCACTCCTCTCCCGGACGCGGGACAACATCGAGTCCTGATGGGCAGCGTGCTCCGGTGCCTTCCAGAACCACCGTGCCGAGGACGGTAAAGGTCTGCTCCCGACGGGACTGCGGATCATAATCGTCCGGGATCTCCCACGAAACCTCGACAGGTATAAAACCGGAGGTGTCAGCTGCAAAAACCCCGATTTGGACCTTGGAGAGCTCCTCTTTCAGATTCTGTTCCCTGGAAATACGGATCGGCTGCGCGGGCGCCACATCCCAATGGTCCTTCTCCCGCACATTGATCAGGTAGTTCCAGCAAACCTTGAACGACTTGTAGGAGGCCACATTTCCGCAGGCGTCTTCGATGATAAGCGTGTGTTGGATGCTGTTGTCATACTCTGCCGGGATCGTATAAACGCCATTTTCATCCGGCGTCAGAAGCGTAGCTTTCCCACCCGGGGATGTATGGCAACGAACCGTGACGGGCGATGAGTCCTCTACCTTGAACCGCAGGTCGCCGTAATACTTACCATAGCTCTTCAGTTCCTTTCCGGTAGAAAGATCAATGGCTTTCGGGTTCTCGACGTCAATGATCATCTTCGGCGTAGAGACATAGGTCGTTCCCGTCGGGTTCGTGGCTTTGGCGTAGACATACCAACCGCCGTTTTCTTCATACGCCGCAGCGTCTATTGTGATTAAGATAAATGGCAGCACGATCGATCCCGGCGTGGCTTCCGCTATCTTGTATTCCTTCCAGAGGGACTCGTCAAGCGCTGCCAGCTCTTCCTGCGTGTAGCGCTCCGGAGAGCTGAGGTAATAGCCTGGCTTCGCGTCCGTGTCGACCCACATGCCTATCTGATAGGAATTCTCATCCATGGACGCGCCTTTGAGATAATACGGTTCGTCCGAATCCGCGTTATATCCCGTGAAGTACTGACCCGTCCCCAAGCGAAGCTCGACCTTTGGATGCTTCGTCGAATAGTTCAGCACGAGCGTCCGGTTTTTGGTGATCAGACCTGCCCGGAACTCTCCCTTTTCCTTGTCATATGGGATTTTCGTCCCGTCTGCCTCATCGGTCAGCGTTGCCGACACGCCCGCCGGCAGCCTGATCTGGAGCACCAGATATTCATTGTGCGGCAGCATCAGATCGGCGTAGGTCTTTTTGCCGTCCGGGCTGATGACCTTCACATGGTGCCGCCTGTAGGTTCTGACTGTGGCCGTAGTCTCGTTTCCCGCGTTGTCAGTCGCAACCACGGTATATTCCGCTCCCGCATCATTGTTGCCGCCATCCGGCGCGGGGAGACGATAGGTGGGGCCGGCTTGCGGCTCGCCGTTGATGGTCACCGACTTGATGCCGGAGGACGTCTCACCATTCAGCGCCGGGTCGCTCACGGTGAAGGTGTACGCGCCGGGATTTCCATCGAGGGTATCCTCGACGGTGTAGCTCTCGCCGTTCTTCAAAACCTCCAGCACCGGCGCCTTCGTGTCCGTTCCCATCACATGGCCGCACACAGTGCAGAGCTGCTTCTGATTGCCCCATTCGCCGGGGATGTGCTTTCCGTTTTGCTTGGACATCTCCGCCACCGGGTCACGCGCCTGACATTTCATATTCCGGCATGCCCAGACGTGGCACGACTGCCGGTCGACCCAGCCGAAGTCGTGCTTCCCGTTGCAGGGGTCGTCGATCAGCTCCATCTCCATCGCTTCGATCGCCCAGCCGTAGTTCTTCACGTACGGCAGCGTCAGCAGCTGCACGTCGATACGCCCGTTTTCATTGGGAATCAGAATATCATAGAGATTCCAGAAGAGGGCGAACTCGTCGTCGCGGTTGATGGCTTGCGCCTCAACCTTCAGCTTCACCAGCTTTCCATGGTATGAGCCTATTTTGATGGACTTGTAGTCTTCGGGCAGGGGGTTCCTGACAAGATCTCCTATATATCTTTTCCCTACGTCGATATCGTGTACCTTTTCCAAGTATACACGATCGCCGTAGCCCATAGCTGCCGCCTCGTCCGAGATGTATCGAGAGTATCCTGTCGTCAGCTTCAGCTTCGCGTCCGTCACGGTGATGTTCTGACCGTGACACCAGCGTCCGCCGCCGATGGCCGCGCCGTGCGTACCGTGCGCCGTGATCTCGCCGCCGGTGATGGTGATATCGCGCGCCGGGACGTACTGACCGCCGCCGATGCCCGCGCCGTTGTATCCGCCGTGGGCGTTGATCTTGCCGCCGTAAATGTTGATATTATAGGCTGCGGTGTCGCCATCCATGTCCTGCAACGATTTCCAGCAGCCCCCGCCGATACCGGCTCCTCCATCGCCGCCCTTGGCGGAAATATCGCCGCCGTAGATGTAGATATCGCGGCCGCGGCCCTTGAAGCTGCCGCCGATGCCGGAGCCCGCTTCGCCGCCCTTCGCCTCGATTTTACCTGAGTAGAAATAAAGCTTCTCGCCGCTGCCGTTTCTGCCGCCGCCAATGCCGGCTCCTCCATCGCCGCCCTTGGCGATGATGGTGCCGCTCCAGAGCGATGGGTTCGTCTGAGAGCCGAAGTGCATATTTGCGCCGTGACCGTACATATCCAGGTTGAACAGACTTTCTGCGATATTGCGGGTCGCCCAGCTTCCTCCTATGCCCGCCGCTTTATAGCCACCCTGACACGTCACCGTGGTGCCCTCCATCACCTGCACGCACAGCTGCCCCTCGCTGCGGTTCTTCTGAATGGCCGCCCGTCCGGTGGCCCCCGTCAGCTTACTGTCCCGGTTGATAAAGTACAGATACGCCGACGCCTTTCCGTGCAGCTCGATGGCCGGTGTCTTGGCGTCCTTGTTCACCTGAATGTTAACGTTGTCCAGAAAAATGTGCGGCGCCGCCTTCTTTCCGTTGATCTGAATCTTCTTGGTCCAGACAAAGTCCGGATCGCTTGAGGACGAATAGATATAGTATGTCTTGCTGTCGTTGATGTTGATGTCTTTCGTTCTGCCGCACAGATCGATCTCCACATCAAATTTTGCGGGGATAGTATCCATCGCGCCGGTCTCCGCTGCAAACGCAGTTGTCGGCAGCAGCGTCAGCACCATGCAGCACAGCAGCAGGATACTGAGTATTCGTTTCTTCATTGGCTTTTCTCCTCCTTTTCGTGTCGGACGTGCTTGTCCGCCCCGTCTTTTTTCTGGTTTTCTCTGCTTCTGAGCCGGAAGCACAGCGCGGTAATCGCCGCCGCCGCTGCAAAGGAGACGACGGCCACCAGCACATAGCCGCCCGCGTCCTCCCGCAGCAGCATTGCGCCGAACACGCCCCATGCGGCGGTCTGTCCCGGAGCGACGACCGTGCCCGCCGCCTGCGTCAGCGCTGCGAACAGCAGCATACACGCTGCACTCAGCCCATATATGCCGCGCCGCTGCCTCCGGCGGGCGTTTTCCCGCACCCGCTGTTTGACGAGTGCGACACGTCTTGCGGTATCGTACATTTCGTTTGAACCTCCTCTCTGGATTTTTTGAAATGCGGCTTAAAAACCCCTTCACTTATATAGGTACAAAAAATCGAAAAAACTCTCACCCAAAACGCAAAATTTTTCAAAAAAATTTGAGAGCCGCCAAAAAGCAGCTCTCAGGGAGTAAATATTCGGTTATTTCCTCTGCGATAAGCGGAAAGCGGACAATCTTCCTGCCGCCACCAGCAGCACCGGCAGGGCGTAGGCGATGTATTGCGCCGCGCCGCCGTGGGCGATGAGCAGATTGTAGATGGCGTGGAGGGTGATGGCCGCGCCCAGCAGCCCACAGGTGCCTGCGATCTTCAGCCACGTCCGCTGCCACGTGTATGCAAGGCCACCGCCGACGATCAAGCCGCAGAGGACGTGCATGGCGCCCGTGCCGAAGCCCCGGAAGAAGATGAAGGAGAAGCGGTCCGCGCCGTTCTGAATGAGATAGCAGACGTTTTCAAACGTGGCAAAGCTCAGGGCAACCGTGATGGCGGCAGCCTTGATTTTATCCCCCTCCGGCTCGAACACCAGCAGATAGAACACCAGCGGCAGCAGCTTCATGATTTCCTCCACCACCGGCGCGATCTCCGCCGTGGCGGCAAGGGCGTCCGCCTGACACACCGCCGCGAGGAAGGTGTTGATATAAGCCGAAAGCAGGCACACCCCCATCCCGGCAATGCAAAACAGGAAAAAGCGGAGCTGCCGCCTGCCCATACACAGGGCGGCCACCAGCAGCGGGGATACCATGCAGATGAAGATGTTTTCGATGTAGGTCATGCGTCCACCGCCTTTCTCGTGGCGGGCAGCAGCCCCAGAATGGCAAGCGTCAGCAGCATATCGCACCAGAAGGTGGGGCTGGCCGGAGAGGTGTTGGGCCAGAAGCAGCCCACCGTCCACAGCAGATATTCCGCAAACACAAAGCACAGTACCCCTATGTGGAAATACCGCATATTCCGCGCCGTATCCGTCTGCTCGTTGGCGTAGACCAGCCCCCGAATGGCGCAGAAGGAGAGCCATATCATCATGCCGCACCAGATCAGGTTGGAGAGGATGTCCCCGAAGGTGCAGTAGAACGCCAGCAGCGGCACACCGAACACAGGCGCAAGCCATGCCCTGCGGCAGCGGAAGCTGCGCTCGTCTGTTCCGGCCAGCGTGGCCTGCAAAATGTGCAGGAAAATTACGCTGGCCACCCAGCCGAACTCCGAGACATAAAAGACCCGGGGCGTGGTATCGAACAGCAGCAGATACAGCGTCCAGTAGAGCGAACCAAGGGCAAAGCAGCCGTAGAAGCACAGCAGCAGAAAATACGCCTGCCGCCCGCTTTTCCGGTAGGCGACACCCGAGAGCAGCGCGCCGACGAACGTGACCAGCAGTTGCAGCAGGTTCTCAATCAGCTCCATGCGCATCCTCGCTTTCCTTGTCCTGCCCGTCCTCACGGCTCATCTGCCGCAGCCGGAAGCACAAAACGGTCACGCATACGCCGAGTAAAAACGCCAGAAGTCCGATGACGATGTATCCCAAGGCCGCGCCGCCGTGAAAGATGCTTGCCGCCGTTTCAAAGCCGGAATAATCGCCTGTTTGGATGCTTTCGGCAATGCCGGGCATGGCGAGGGACGCGCCGATGAGCAGCACAAGGCACGCCGCCACGGCGGAAGCCATAGTGACCGTATTGCGCCGCAGCCGTTTTTTCCTTTCCATTGCAGCAATGCGCCGCTTGGTCTCCACGACCCGTTCCTCATGACTGCGCATTTGTGATCCCCTCCCGTTCCAGCAGCCTTCGCAGGCTCTCTTTTCCGCGATACACCATGTTGGTGATCTGCTTTATCGTTTTCCCCGTGACCTCCGCCGCCTGCGCGTAGCTCATATCTTCAAAATAGGTGAGATATAAAACCTCCCGGTAGTCCGGATTCATTTCACCCATGCAGAAATGCAGGACGCGGTTTCGCTCCTCCGTCCGGATAACCTCCTCCGCCAGCAGCCGCCCGTCCGGCTCGCCGGTCAGCGTATCAAGGCTGAACAGGGGCTTTCGCTTGCTCTTATGGCGCAGCGCCATGTGCCGCGCCGCCTTATAGAGATACGCTTTGAAACCGCCGTCCCGGATGCGGGGCTTTTTCGTGAACAGATAGGCGAAAACGTCCAGCATCAGCTCCTCCGCCTCGTGAACGTCGTGCAGATAGCCGTCGATATAGAAGGTCAGGGGGTTGCCGTATTTTTTCATCAGGGCCTCTAGCCCCGCGTCGTCGCCGTTTAGATATTGGCGGTAAAAAGCTTTGTCGCTGGCCATATCGTTCACTTCCTTTTTGCGGATGCTTCAAATGCAGAAGGGTATCCGTCAGGTGCTTGTCCCGCCGGAATCGCGGCGCTGTTCCTGAAAGCGCGGGTCGGACGGCTTTTCCGCGTTTTCCGGGATCGCCCATGAGCGCCCGAACCGGGACGCGCCGGGGATCCGCCCCTCGGCACAGTATTGGTTGACCCGCCGCTCTGACACGCCCCAGCGGTAGGACGCCTCCCGAATGGAGATATAGCCCTTGATCCCGTTCATACCGCACCTCCGCATGGATAATACTCAACACGATACATTATATACGAATATCCGAATAAAAGCAAGCCCACACGGACGTTGGTTTTAACGAATTGTCGCATTTTCCTCACATCAGGGTATGTATTGGCTGCCCTCGCAGGCAGCCATTTCCCTCTTTTCGTGCAATACCGTGCAGGCTAATACTGAGGCACTCCGTACCCAAGCACCTCATAATGCCCTACGCTGTACTGATTGACACAGCAGCTATCGCCGGAGTTGCCCTCCACAGTGTAGACGATTCCGTTTTCAACCTTTTGGACGATGCCTACGTGATCGGACTGCCCGTCCTGCGGACCGGATCTGCCCTTGTTGTCCCAATCGAAGAAGATAATCATTCCGGGGACAGGCTCGGCAGAGCCGTCTATCCATTGGCCTCTATCCTTGAACCACTGCACTCCGTTTACACAGCCTGCGAATTTCGGAATCACGCCGGTTTCAATATAGCCGCACTCGTTGGCGCACCAGCTCACGAAGCAGGCACACCACTCCACACGGCTCCCGAAGCCGTACCAAGACCAGTAAGGCTCGCCGCCCACATTGCCCACCTGCGACAAGGCAACGGTCACGATCTGATCGTCGCCGTAATGGATGCCGTAGAGGACAGCCGCCCAAAGGGAGTTGTTCTTGTCCTCCAGCAGCTCCGCAAGGTATTCTCGCTGTTCTTCATTGAAGCCGTATTGGTCAGCCATTTCCTCCACCGGCTTATGCGACACGGTTATATACAGTGTCGTTCTCGTTTCGGTGGTTTCGGTCTGCACGATGTTGCCGTTGCCGTCATCGGTTTCGGTGATGACCGTTTCCGAATGGCTTTCCGTGCGGGAGGATATGCTGTTCATCTCCCAAAATATATCCTTGAGAAGCTGCTTTTTGGTATCGTCCACCGTGGCGACCTCCATCGGCTCGTCGGGATCGGTGTTGACCTTGACCGAGTAAACCGCAAGGACTTCCTTCCATACGGCACGGCTTCCCGACATTTCAAGTATATCATAGGAAGTACCGTTTCGTATCTCCAACAGCCTGTTGTCGTATTCCGTGTTGATCTCCTGCACGGCTGTCCGCATGGACTGTCCCGTGCCGGAATCCTCACCGGAGAAGAATATCCCAAACACAGAACCGCAGATCAACGCAATCAGGCAGATGACAATGATAACCACAACGGCGACCCATCCGCCTGCGGCAATGGCCGCTACCAATGCTTTTGCTGCCGCTATGATCGCCTTGACCGCCGCAACGGTTGCTTTGACGGCGGCTTTCACACCGGCTGCGGTCGCTTTGGCTGCGGCTTTGGCGGCCTGCGCCGCTTTCTGTGAAGCCTTAACCGTCGCCTGTGCGGTTTTCTGTGCCGTCTTTGCCGCCTGCCGGGTGGTTTTAATGGCGGTCTTTGTGGTCTTGACCGATTTCTGCGCCGCTTTCGTCGTGCCTTTGCCTACTGTCTTGACGGTTTTCTTTCCGGCAGAACGGGCGGATTGCTTGACGGTCTTTTCCGTCTGCTCCACCGTCTTAATGGTCTTATTACCGGAAGCACAGACAGACTGCCTTTTCAGCGATTCCGCCGCCCGCTTTTCTTTGAACTGCCTGATGCCGTCCTTTGCCTTGGATACATTCCGCTTGGTTTCCGCCAGCCCCTTGCGTCCCTGCTTATCGAACTGATGTGCCGCTTCGTGAGTTATGCGGTCAACGCCGCCCTCGATGCGGTCGGAGGCATATTCCTCTGCGCTGTGTTCTTCGGGATGGGCGGCGTGTTCCGCCTTCTCCTTGGTCTGCACATAGGCGGAGCGCATCCGGTCGGCGGCGATCGCCGCCTTGTCTATCTTCTTGATCGTGCCTTTCACCACATCTCTTGTTTTGATTTTCGAGAACCAGACCGAGACCATCTGCACCGTGGTGGCGCTGGTCTCGGCGTTCTGGGCCTTTTCCGCCGCGCGCAGGC
>ENA-UPWM01000791-UPWM01000791.1-human-gut-metagenome-genome-assembly--contig:-NODE-791-length-14132-cov-15.398079_pt1 | contig 14132 bp, 9 predicted proteins | sample MGYA00250051_ERZ773379 | MGnify/ENA primary metagenome ERZ773379 (study PRJEB29103, sample SAMN06112020) | human gut metagenome | biome: human gut; feature: ankylosing spondylitis patient; material...
TTTTTTAGATAAAGTTTGATTATTCGGATTACCGACCTACATAATGACTTAAGTGCTGGCGCATGGTATTCATTTCTGCATTACATACAGCATGATGTCTGGAATTTGAGAACGTAATCATCATTACAAATGTTATGGCTATACACTGCATTTGGGGCGCATACTGTAATATGCCCCTATTCATGCAAATAAAATAAAACAAAACGGACGTGACTATAGCTTTTTCGTCCGCTCTAATTCAATCTATGATTTCAAAACGAATCAACACTTTACTATATTGAAAGAGGAAAATCGATGTCCTGTGCATTCAGTTTCAGCGACCAAACGTGCGGCCAGAACAGCCCGCCGCTCCACCGCAAAGCGCGCCGCCGCCCTCGCCCTCACCGCCGCCCTTGTGGTCGGGATGACGCTCCCCGCCTTTGCCCAAGACTGGTACATTGAAGATGGTGACATCTCGATTTCGGCTGGTGAAACCGGCAACAAGGTCACACAGGGAAGTACGACAAAAGAGAATGATACGGACACCGTTATTAAAAGCAAGGACTCTTCTACCGCGTCTTCGAACACAGTAACGATCCATGCAGATGAAGGCAAGACGGTGAATGTCACGCTGGATAACGTAACGATCAATGTAGACGAAGGGTACAAGTATGGTTATGAACCGAACGCCTATAAGACCGCTGTAAGCGTTACCGGCAGCGGCAATACGAACATCGAGCTGAACGGCAACAACACGCTGACAAGCGGATATGGCCACGCCGGTCTGGAGCATAACAAGACCGATGACAGCGGCACGCTGACGATTCAGGACGAAAAGAATGATGATGGCACCGCAAAGGGAAGTGCGTCCGATACTACTGGCAGTTTGACTGCCAACGGTGGTGGCCGAGGTGCCGGCATCGGCGGCAGTGACAAACACGACGGCCAAGCGACCATTACGGGTGGTAAGATCACTGCCACGGGTGGTAATGGGGCTGCCGGTATTGGCGGCGGTGCCGGCGACAAGTACGCCGCCGTCGGCGGTGACGGCGATGTGACAATTTCCGGTGGTACGATCACCGCTACGGGCGGCAGTCTGGCTGCCGGTATTGGTGGTGGCCTCGATGGCAACGGTACGGTCATAATTACGGACGGCGATATCACCGCAAAGGCTACGGGCCGCTATGGTGCCGGTATTGGTGGCGGTTGTGGCGAGATACCGAAGGGCACTCTTATTGGAGGAAATGGCACTGTCACCATCAGCGGCGGCACCATCACCGAAGCCTCTGGTGGCTATATGGCTGCTGGCATCGGCAGCGGCCTTCAGGGTCTGGGCACAGTGACCATTGAAGGTGATGCCGTCATCAAAAACGCACAGGGCGGTGAAGCTGGAGCCGGCATCGGCAGTGGCACCCGTGGTAACAGCGAGATCATCATCAGAGGTAATGCAGTCATTGAAAATGCGGAAAGTAAAGAAAACGGCGCAGGCATCGGCAGCGGCCAAGGCGATTTGTATCCCGATGGCGATGGCATGGTAATCGATCTAACTGTAGGCAACGTGACCATTGAAGGCAACGCCAAAATCGAAAATGCAAAAAGTGGTTCTGGTGGTTCCGGCATTGGCGGCGGCGTTATTGGCATCGGCAATGTGATCATTAGAGGCAATGCTCAAATCGGAAACGCCACCGGCGGCGAAGAAGGTGCCGGTATCGGCGGCGGTGCTCTTGGCACTGGTGACGTGACCATCGAGGGCAATGTCACCATCGAAAATGCACAGGGCGGCGCTGGTGCTGCCGGTATCGGTGGCGGCGCAGAAACACAACCCGACACCGAGGATACCAGAAACAAAGTTTCCATCAAGAGCACCGAAGCCGGTTCTCCCAATATCACCGCCAAAGGCGGCGGCGTTCTGAATAACGAAGAAGCTCCTCTTCCCGGTGCTGCGGCCATCGGCAGCGGCAGCGTTGCTGACGGTGCTACTGAGGTAAAGTCTGATATTACCGTTGAAGGCAAGGTGACGATCGACGCCACATCGGGCGGCAATGTGGCCATTGGCGATTCGACCAACGGCGAAACGCGGTTCTCCGGTTTGCAGGTGGGCACCACCATCACCCGCCGCAATGCGAAGGGTGACGATGTTTCCCAGCCCGGCGATGTTGTACGCGAACCCGAAAAGCCCGCCCAGCCGACCGTGACGCCCACCGAAGGGGCAGAAGCACCTTCCAACGGCTCGGTGGAAGTGGAGCGCCCGGTCACGGTGGAGGGGCTGTATGTCACCAACGTTCTGGGCAAGCAGATCACTCACACCTGCACCCAGAACGGCACGACCCTGACCATCCGCGCCAACGGCATCGTGGCCTCGGCCCACCTGACGCTGGGCATGGTCCGCACCCTGAAGGCTCAGGGCGTGAAGACCCTTGTGTTCACCACCCTGCTCTCCCGCTCCACCACGGTCTCGGTGGATGCCCTGCTGGCGGCTGAACCCGACGCCCCCGATGAAACGGCCGTCGTCTGGACCCACACCGGCCCCCGCGCGGCATTGACCATTGACGGCGCAGACCACAGCGACCTGCTCAAGTAACCGAACGGAGCACACAACTTATAAAAACGCAGCCGGGAGGCTTCCGCTTTTGGAACGCCTCCCGGCTGTTTCGTTATGCCGTTTTGGTTTTAAGGTAGTACCCGATGCCGATGGCAGTGGTTGGCATCGTGATGAAGTTCTTCCAGATCGTCATCTCCATCGTGGTGGGCATGGCAGCAGAATCCACCACCCTGTCCATGGTGCGTGAGGTGGTGTTTGGTGTGGGCTTTGCCCTGCTGCCCCGGTTTTTCGGGCTGGATGGTGTGCTGTACTCCATGCCGCTGTCGGATATCCTGACCTTCCTGATCGCAGGCTATCTGATCTACAAGACCTACCATGAATTCAATTATCATATCGCGCTGGACAGCGGTGAACGGCATTGAAAAGTGCGCGGAGATCATCGAAAGCCTGGTTTGAATGAACCGGAGTCTGCTGCCATCCGGCTGTCACTGATCCAGGAAAAGAACCCCATGCCCAGACCGTTGTGTGAACGGCCCGGACATGGGGTTTTATGGTTTTAATACAGTTACGCCCAGTTCTTCCGCCCGTAGCGGGTGGTCAGCTGGCAGATCTCTTTTTGGAGTTTTCGGGTCAGCTGGTTTTTTTTCAACCGCCAGCGCCAGTTCTGGCCCACGGTGGAGGGCTGATTGATGCGGGCGGAGTTGTCCAGCCCCAGCCAGTCCTGCATGGGGATGATGCAGGTCGCCGCTGCGCTGCGCAGGATCAGTGCGATCATGCTTTTATAGAGCTGCTCCTCCGGGGTGGCGTAGTCGAACAGATAATCCCGCACCATGGCGCGCTCCGCGCCGGTGATGGTCTGGTACCAGGATACCAGCGTTTCGTTGTCGTGGGTGCCGGTATAGGCCACGCTGTTCACCGGGTAGTTGTGGGGCAGGTAGTCGCTGGCGCTGCCAGTATCCCGGGAGTCAAAGGCAAATTCCAGCACCTTCATGCCCGGGAAGCCGCTGTCCCGCACCAGCTGACGCACGGTGTCACTCATGTAGCCAAGATCCTCCGCAATGATCTCCCGTTTGCCCAGTGCCTGCTCCACAGCACGAAACAACTCGATGCCGGGGCCTTTTTCCCAGTGGCCCGGCGCGGCAGTCTCGCTGCCGTAGGGGATGGAGAAATACTCATCGAAGCCGCGGAAATGGTCGATGCGCACCACATCATACAGCTCAAAGCAGTACCACAGGCGGGTGATCCACCACTGATAGCCGGTTGCGCGGTGTGCTTCCCAGCGGTAGAGCGGATTGCCCCAGAGCTGGCCGGTGGGCGAAAAGCCGTCCGGGGGAACACCCGCCACCGCCGTGGGAATGTTGTCCTTGTCCAGTTGGAACAGACCCGGGTTTGCCCATGCGTCCGCCGAATCCAGCGCCACATAGATGGGGATATCCCCAATGATCCGGATGCCCTTGCTGTTGGCGTAGGCCTTCAGCCTGCGCCACTGCTGGTCGAACTTGAACTGGAGATATTTGTGGTACTCCACCTCAAAATACAGCTCCCGGCGGTAGTAGTCCATCGCGGGCTGCCAGCGCAGACGGATATCCTCGGCCCACTCGATCCACGGCTTGCCCTCAAAGCGGCCCTTCACCGCCATGAACAGGGCAAAATCGTCCAGCCACCACTTGTTTTTCTCGCAGAAGGCTGTAAACGCTTCGTTGTGGCCGATGTCGCTGCGGGAGTAAGCCAGCCGCAGCAGGCGGCCCCGCTCGGTATACAGGCGGCTGTAGTCGATATCATCTGCCTTGCGGCCAAAGTTTGCCTTTTTGCACTCGGCGGCGGTCAGCACCCCTTCCTCCACCAGTGCGTCCAGACTGATGAAATACGGATTGCCCGCAAAGGCGGAAAAGCTCTGGTACGGGCTGTCGCCGTAGCTTGTCACACCCAGCGGCAGGATCTGCCAGTAGGTCTGCCCGGCTTCCTTGAGCCAGTCCACAAAGTCGTATGCTTCCTGCGAAAAGCAGCCGATGCCGTAAGGGGACGGCAGACTGCTGATGGGCAGCAAAATGCCTGCACTTCTCTGCATCTTCATTTCCTTCTTCCTTTATAACTCGATCAGAACACCCGCGTGGTCGGATACCTGCGGCTCCCGCAAGCCGTTGAACACCACCCGGCTGCTCTTTACAGGTACCGTTTTGGAGCACCAGATCTGGTCGATGCGCTTTTTTGCCGCCGCATCCGGGGCATCCCGCCAGCCATCAATGGCCTGCACGACGGTGTAGCCTTCGTCCCGCTGCTGTGCCAGGCGGTAGGTGTCCTGCCAGCCGCTGCGGAGCACAAGGTCGTAGCCCTCGCCCCGCACGTCGGCCTCGCTGTTGAAGTCGCCCAGCAGAAAGGCGGTCTTTTTTGCGCCTGCCGCCCGGGACAGCGTTTCCCACTGGGCGGCAAAAGGCTCCACTTCGTCCTTCCACCAGCCCAGATGCACTGTGTAATACCAGACATCTCCTGCACAGATGCCCAGGGTGCGGCGGGTCCTCCAGTTGCTGTAATCGCCGGACTTGCTCAGCAGCAGATTTTCGGCAGCGGTGATGGGTGCACGGCTGAACACCGCCATGCCCTCATCGTACTTGTCGTAACCGATCTTTGCCGGGAGCCAGCTCCAATGGTACTGCACGCCCCGTTCTTCCAGCATCCGGGCTACGGCTGCGGCGTGGTTGTCCGCTTTCAGCAGCACTGTATTGCCGGAGCAGGGATAATATCCCGCCGGAACCTCTCCCAGCAACGGAGCGGCGGCGGTCTGGTTCACCTCCTGCAGGGCGAACACCTCCGGCTGCTCCCTGGCGATAAAATCCACAAAGATCTCCCGCTTTGCCTCATAGTCCGGCTCGATGAGGCTGTGGGTATTCAAAGTCAGCAGTTTCATAGTTTTTTACAGAATATCATTGATGTCAGATTTCAGAACGTCTGCCTTGGGGCCATACACAGCCTGAATGCCGTCGCCCTTCACCAGCAGGCTCAGAGCGCCCTCGGCCTTCCATGCGGCAAAGTCGGCCACCTTGGCGGGGTCCTTCACGGTAACACGCAGACGGGTCATGCAGGCATCCACCAGCACAATGTTCTCCCGGCCGCCCAGCAGGGCGATGATGCGCTCGGCCTGGCCGTTATCGGACTTTTTGTCTGCTTTCTTCTCGGCCTTGGTGTCGGCTGCAGCATCGTCCGCGTTGTCATCGGTGTAGTTGCCCAGACGGCCCGGCGTTGCCAGCTTGAGCTTGCCGATCATAAAGTAGGCCACGAAATAGCCGATGATGAAGAACGCCACCACGCAGAGCACAAAGTTGATGATGTCGCCGCCCAGACCGGCCTGCAGGGACATGGGGATACGGGTGATGAATTCCAGATTGCCGAAAGAGTGCAGGCGCAGATGGATGATGCCTGCCATGGCAAAGGCACAGCCCTGCAGCAGTGCGTACACGATGTACAGCGGCATCGCACAGAACATGAACATAAATTCCAGCGGCTCGGTCACACCGGTCAGGAACACAGCCAGCGCGGTGGAGATGAACATGGACTTATACTTTGCGCGCTTGTCGGCATCCACACGGCGGAACATGGCCAGCGCAATGCCCAGCAGCAGACCGGTTGCGCCGATCATCTGGCCCACCTTAAAGCGGGCGGGGGTAACGGTGGTCAGCAGCTCGTTGTAAGCGGCCATGTCGCCGGCTTTCTTGAAATTGATGAGGTCGTTGGCCCATGCCAGCCACAGCGGGTCCTGACCAAACACCTGGCTGCCCGCATTGACACCGGTGGCAATGGTGTAGGTGCCGCCGAAGGAAGTGTAGTTCATGGGGATGGTCAGCATGTGGTGCAGACCGAAGGGCAGCAGCAGACGCTCCAGCGTGCCATAGATGAACGGAGCCAGAACGGGAGAAGTCTCGGAAGAGTTTGCGATCCAGATGCCGAAGTTGTTGATGCCGGTCTGGACCACAGGCCAGAACAGTGCCAGCACCATGGAAATGACCACAGAATAGGCAATGACCACCATAGGCACAAAGCGCTTGCCGTTGAAGAAGGCCAGCGCATCCGGCAGCTTGCGGAAGTTATAGTATTTATTGTAAGCCACGCCGCCCACAAAACCGGCAATGATGCCCACGAACACGCCCATGTTCAGGGCCGGGGCACCCAGCACGGAGGTAAAGTAGCCGTTGACGGCGATCTCCCGCCCGAACAGGGTGTGGGTCACGGCGTTGGGGTCTTCCAGCATGGCGCTGGTGACACCGAAGATGTTGCCGGTGATGACATTGATGAGAGCAAACGCCAGCACAGCCGCAAAAGCACCGCCAGCACGCTCCTTTGCCCAGCTGCCGCCGATGGCCACGGCAAACAGGATGTGCAGATTGTTGATGACTGCCCAGCCAATGTTTTCCATGGTGGTGCCAATGGTCATAACTGCCGCAATGTCACCGCCGCCCATCTGCACCAGCTTGCCCAGACTGATCATCAGACCGGCAGCAGGCATGACGGCGATGACGGTCATCAGCACCTTGCCCAGCTTCTGTAAGAAGTCGAAGTTGATAAGCCCCTTTTTCCCCGGAGCTGCTTGTGTTGTTGCCATAATGTTCCTCCTTGTTTCCTTTTGCACCGTTTTACGCAATCTTTGCGCTTCTGTTGCGTAACTTTACGCAACAAGAATAATCCAACTCTGCAATTTTTACAAGAGTTTCTAGATCAAAAATATATTTTCTGCTTTTTGCACAACAGCCCGCAAGTTTCTTTGTTGAAAACATCGAAGATGCGCAAAGGGCGCAGTTGCATGATCTGCGCAAACTCGTGCGCAAATCATTGACATTGCGTGCAAACAGCTTTACAATAGACCTATTACATCAGGGAGGAACAGACTATGGCAGTTACCATCAAGGATGTGGCAGCGGCGGCGGGGGTATCGCCCTCCACGGTGTCCCGCACCTGCAAGGACAGCCCTTCCATCAGCCGGGAAACCAAGGAGCGGGTACGCCGCATTATGGCACAGCTGGGCTATGAGCCGAACTTTGAGGCCGAACCGGTGGAGGCGTTCTCCAAGACCATCGGCATCATTCTGCCCTCCTCCCAGCGGGATGTCTACGAGAACGCCTTCCATCTGGAGATCATCCGCGGCATCGGGCAGTTCTGCAACCAGCGGAGGTATGTGAACACCGTCATCACCGGGCAGGACGATGCAGAGGTTCTGGATGCCATCCAGAGCATGGTGGCCAACGCGCAGGCAGATGGCTTTATCCTGCTCTATTCCAAAAAAGACTGCCCGGTGGCAGCCTACCTGCGCAGCGAAGGGCTGCTCCATGTCGTTGTGGGCAAGGCAGCACAGTCCGCAAACCAGACCATCTATATCGACAACGACAACGCCCTTGCCGGTGAGGAAGCCACCGATTACCTCTATGAAATGGGCCACCGCCGCATTGCCTATTTCGGTGTCAGCAACGCCATGCTGTTTTCGGCAGAGCGCAGGCGCGGCTACCAGATGTCCCTGCTCAAGCACGGCATCACCCCCCGGGAGGAGGACTGTGTGGAGGTCAACACCCTGAACGACGCTTACGAAGAGCCGCTGAAGGCTCTTCTCACCGCACCGGACCATCCCACAGCCATGCTGGTCAGCGATGACATTCTGGCCGTGGTGCTGGAACAGTTCTGCGGCAAACTGGGGCTGCGCGTCCCGAAGGATCTTTCCATCGTTTCCTTCAACAATTCGCTGTTCTCCCGCATCACCAGCCCCCAGCTGACCACCGTGGATGTGAACCCCTATCAGCTGGGCATGGAGGCCGCCAGCCAGACCATCAACCACATCGAGAACCCGAATCTGCTGGCAACAAAGATCCTTGTGCCGCACAAGCTCATCCCCCGGGAGAGCTGCTGCCCGCCGCCGGAAGTCTGATCAAAAACAATGAGGCCGTTCCCTCTCTTTCTCAGAGAAGCGGAACGGCCTCATTTTGCTTATTTTTTCCGGTACTCCCGCGGAGTCATGCCAAAATGTGCCTTGAATGCCCGGTTAAAATAAGAGAGGTTTTCAAACCCGCACCGGGAAGCGATCGTCAGCACCGTCTCGTCCGTAGCATGCAGCGCTTCGGCGGCGGCATTCAGCCGGTATTCGTTCAGAAAGGCAACAAAGCTCTGCCCGGTCATCTGCCGGAACCAGCGCATGAAGTGGCTGGAACTGAAGGAACAGACCCCGGCGGCATCGGCGACCCGAAGCCCTTCGGCATAATGGGCAGAGATCCATTGCAGAACGGCTTTCAGCCGCTGGGTATCGGCAGTTTCCACGGGGAGCTGCTGTTTCCCCTGCGCAATGAGCAGGGAGAGGAAGCGCAGCAGTGCTCCTTTGACCAGCAGCTCATAGCCGGGAAGCTTGGCGCGGTTGGCTTCCTCCACCTCCCGCAGGCAGGCAGCGGCTTGCAGATAGCACAAATCGTTCGGGGTCAGGCGCGCGGGCAGCGAAAGCCGCCCGCTTTGCAGCGGAAGCAGGTATTTTTCGGCGCAAAGGTCCTCCGCACCGCCCAGAAGCTCCAGCTCAAAGATGATATTCTCGTATTCCATCCGCTGCCCCTCTGTCTGCCGCAGGGCGTGGAGGGTGCCGGGCGTAAAAATAAAGATATCCCCCTGGTAGGCCGGGCAGGACTCAGCGCCCACCTGCACCAGCCCCGCGCCCCGCTTGACAAAGACCAGCTCCATGCTCTCCTGCCAGTGGAGTGCCACCTGCGGAAAATCTCCCGGAATGGTGCAGGGATACAGATTGAAGGGGAACCGCACGGCACCGTGCTGCTTGGTTTCCTGCAATGAAGCCTGATTTTGCATCTTCTCACCTCCAGATGATAGGATTGTACCACAATTTGCACCTTTAAAGCAAGATTTCGATTGTTTTATCTGGTATATCTTGCATTATAGATGTCAAACCTGTTTTCCGTAGCAAAGGAGGAGCCATTATGAGCTTTACCGAAACATTACAGAGTATCACCGGCAAGCTGCTGGCGGACTGCACCGATCAGGAGCTGTATCTGGCACTGCTGGAGCTGGTGCGGCAGAAGAGTGCCGACCGCGTGCAGCCCGTCACCGGACGCAAGCTGTATTATATCAGCGCCGAATTTCTTATCGGCAAGCTGCTGTCCAACAACCTCATCAATCTGGGGCTGTATGAAGAAGCCCGGGATGCACTGGCCGCTGCCGGAAAGCGCCTTTCGGACATTGAGGAAGTGGAGCCGGAGCCTTCTCTCGGCAACGGCGGTCTGGGCCGTCTGGCTGCCTGCTTCCTGGATTCGCTGGCAACGCTGAACCTGCCCGGCGACGGCGTGGGCCTGCGGTATCACTTTGGCCTGTTCCACCAGTCCTTTGAGGATGGTGTGCAGAACGAAAAGCCCGACCCCTGGCTCACCGCCCACAGCTGGGCTGAAAAGACCGATGTGACCTACCCGGTGGAGCTGGCGGGCAAGGAATACACTGCCCGGCTGTACAAGCTGGCTGTCACCGGTTACGAGGGCCGCACCAACACCCTGAATCTGTTCGATCTGGATACCATCGACGAGAGCATCGTCCATGACGGCATTGCCTTTGACAAGACCGCCATCGACAAGAACCTGACCCTGTTCCTCTACCCGGACGACTCCGATGAGGCAGGCCGCCGTCTGCGGGTGTATCAGCAGTACCTCATGGTTTCTGCCGGTGCCCAGCTCATTCTGGCAGAGTGCGCCGCCCGGGGCTGCAATTACCACGATCTGGCCGACTACGCCGCCATCCAGATCAACGACACCCACCCCAGCATGGTCATCCCGGAGCTGATCCGGCTGCTGGGGCAGCGGGGCATTGAGTTTGAGGAAGCTGTGGAGATCGTTACCAAGACCTGCGCCTACACCAACCACACCATTCTGGCCGAGGCACTGGAAAAGTGGCCCCGCGCCTATCTGGATGCCGTTGTACCCCAGCTGATGCCCATCATTGAAAAGCTGGACGCACTGGCCCGCACCCGCACCGAGGACGAGAGCCTTGCCATCATCGACAAGGACGACCGGGTGCACATGGCCCACATGGACATCCACTTCACCCATTCCACCAACGGCGTGGCAGCGCTGCACACCGAGATCCTGAAAAATTCCGAGCTGCACGGCTTCTACGAGCTGTACCCGGAAAAGTTCAACAACAAGACCAACGGCATCACCTTCCGCCGCTGGCTGCTGGAATGTGACCCGCGTCTGACCGCCACACTGGAAAAGCACATCGGTTCCGGCTTCCGCAAGGACGCTGCCGAGCTGGAGAAGCTGCTGGCCTTCGCCGACGACGAAGCCGTGCTGGACGAGCTGACCGCCGTGAAGAAGGCAAACAAAGAGGAACTGGCCGACTGGCTGCTGCGCACCCAGAAGGTGGCAGTGAACCCCGATGCCATGTTCGATATCCAGTCCAAGCGGCTGCACGAGTATAAGCGTCAGCAGCTGAACCTGCTGTACCTCATCCATCAGTATTACGAGATCAAGGCAGGGCACCTGCCTGCCGTGCCGCTGGTGAGCATCTTTGGTGCAAAGGCTGCTCCTGCCTACACCATTGCCAAGGACATCATCCATGCCCTGCTGACCCTCTCCAAGGTCATCGCCGCAGACCCGGAGGTGTCCAAGTGGCTGCAGGTGGTATTTGTGGAAAATTACAACGTCACCGCTGCCGAAAAGCTCATCCCTGCCTGTGACCTGTCTGAGCAGATCAGCCTTGCCTCCAAGGAGGCCTCCGGCACCGGCAACATGAAGTTCATGCTGAACGGTGCGCTGACGCTGGGCACCATGGACGGTGCCAATGTGGAGATCAGCCAGCAGGTGGGCGAAGAGAACATTTATATCTTCGGCCAGACCTCCGATCAGGTCATCCACCGCTACGCCGTGGGCGACTACGACCCGGCCCAGTGGGTGGAGGGCGATGCCAACATCCGCCGCGCCATCAGCTTCCTCACCGGCCCGGAGATGCTGGCTGCCGGCCATGCCGAAAACCTGACCCGCCTGCACAATGAGCTGATCCACAAGGACTGGTTCCAGACCCTGCCGGATTTCAACGCCTATGTCGTCCGCAAAGGGCAGGCCCTCAGCGATTACGCCTGCGACCCCATGGGCTGGCGGCGCAAGTGTCTGGTGAACATTGCCAAAGCCGGGATGTTCTCCTCCGACCGCACCATTGCCGAGTATGACCGCGACATCTGGCATCTGGGGAAGTAATCGTTTTTACTTTGCGTCATCCCAGCATCCAGCAGTTTCTTGTAGAAGATGCACTGCTTTCTGGTTGTGTAACCTTCGTTTCTCCCCGCCGCAAAACATTCCATATTTTTGACTCCACACTCACCCTCGCATCCTTCTGCAAACACTTTTCATTCTCCGATCTGATTCATACAATGCTATGGCATCGTAGAATCGGGTCGGATTTTTTTGCATTGTTGTTTACAGCACACGGACTAAGAGGGCGGGCACCTAAATATATACCCCCCATACCGGATGTCCAGTATGGGGGGTACATATCACACAACATTTGTGCAGCAGCTTCCTTTTTATGGGAAGAGCTATCATTTCGGTACGCCGGAGCATCTGCGGACGCTCCGGTGTACCATTTTTACAGGGAAGGCTTCTGCTCCAACAGGTCTGTCATGCTGCGCAGGCTGATGCCAAGGGTGGAAAGGTTATGCAGCATGGCGCTGGTGGCAGGGGGCAGGATGCCCAGAGCCCCCAGAAGGATGAGGGCCGAGTTGAAGCTGAGCACAAAGCGGTAATTGCTGCCCACCCGCTTTTGCAGGGCGTTGGCAATGGCTTTTAAGGTCACCAGCTCTTCCAGACTGTCCGCGCGGATGGTCACATCGGCAATCTCCCGGGCAATGGCGGCACCGGAATGGATGGCGATGCCGATATCTGCCGCCGACAAAGCGGGCGAATCGTTGATGCCGTCGCCGATCATCACCACTGTATGTCCCTCGGCTTTGGCATCGCGGACAAAGGCGGCTTTATCCTCCGGCAGCACCTCCGCAAAGCAGCGGTCTACCCCCACCTGCGCCGCAATGGCGCGGGCAGTGCGTTCACTGTCGCCGGTCATCATAACGGTCTGGGTGATGCCCAGCTTTTGGAGCTGGCGCAGCACCTGTGCCGCCTCCGGGCGCAGGGGGTCTGCAATACAGATGACCCCCGCCAGCACCCCGGATGCGGCCAGATACAGGTGGGAATACTGCGGGTCCAACCCATCAAACTTTGCCTGTTCCCCTGCCGGGATGGTGCAGCCCTCGTCCTCGAAAATAAAGTGAGCGCTGCCGATGACCACCCGCTTGCCCCCTACCCGGCTGGCAATGCCATGGGCCACGATGTACTCCACCTCGGAGTGCATCTCTTCGTGAGAAATTCCCCGCTCCTTGGCGGCACGGACCACGGCGTTTGCCATGGAATGGGGGAAATGCTCTTCCAGACAGGCGGCAAGCTGCAATACCTCCTGCTCCCCGCAGCCGGAGAAAGGCACCACCTGCACCACCTGTGGGGTGGCACGGGTGAGGGTGCCGGTCTTATCGAACACGATGGTGTCCGCCTTTGCCAACGCTTCCAGATACTTGCCGCCCTTTACGGTGATGTGATATTCCCCGCACTCCCGCATGGCAGAGAGCACTGCCAGCGGCATGGAAAGCTTCAGCGCACAGGAGAAGTCCACCATCAAGATGGAGATGGCCCGGGTGACGTTGCGGGTAAAGGCATAGGTAGCCACCGTACCGGCAAGGCACCACGGCACCAGACGGTCGGCCAGCTGCAAAGCCCGGTTTTCGGTGCCGGACTTGAGCTTTTCCGATTCCTCGATCATCGCCACGATCTTATCGTAGCGGTTGGCACCGCCCTCTGCCTTGGCCACAAGGACGCATTCGCCCTCTTCCACCACTGTTCCGGCGTAAACGGTAGCACCAGTGGTCTTGCGCACCGGCATGGACTCGCCGGTCAGGGCAGCTTGGTTCACCATGGCTTCGCCTTCCAGCACCATGCCGTCCAGCGGGATCATGTTGCCAGAGCGCACCACCACTTCGTCCCCGGCGTGGACACGGGTCAGCGGCACCAACACCTCGCCCTGCGGGGTGCGCACCCAGACCTTATCCACGTTCAGCGCCATGCTGCGGGCAAGGTCATCCAAGCTCTTTTTCCGCGTCCACTCCTCCAGCAGGCTGCCCACCGTCAGCAGGAACATCACCGACCCTGCGGTGCTGTAATCGCCCCGCAGGAGGGAGGCGGTGATGCTGAGCGCATCCAGCACCTCTACCTCCAGCTTGCGGTGCAGCAGACAGCGGATGCCCTTCCAGACAAAGGCGATGGAGCGCCACACCGTATATGCCGCCGCGATGGGCGCGGGCAGGAACACCTTGCGGAACACCCGGCCTGCCACAAGGTTGACCATCTTTTCCTGATATTCCTGATTGATTTTCCGGCTGTCGTGGGAAGTGACCAGCACCTCTAACTCTTCGTTGTCAAAGCGGTAGGCTGCCAGCAGGGCGGCAGCGTCTTTCCGGCTGCCCCGGTAGGTCAGCACCACATCTCCGGTGCGCTCGTAGACGGTGGCTTTCTGGATAATGTCCTGCCCGTTCAGGTAGGCTTCCAGCACATCT
>ENA-UPWM01000795-UPWM01000795.1-human-gut-metagenome-genome-assembly--contig:-NODE-795-length-14099-cov-33.521965_pt1 | contig 14099 bp, 7 predicted proteins | sample MGYA00250051_ERZ773379 | MGnify/ENA primary metagenome ERZ773379 (study PRJEB29103, sample SAMN06112020) | human gut metagenome | biome: human gut; feature: ankylosing spondylitis patient; material...
GAATCTCCCGATAGCGCACGTCATGGATGCGCTTCATAGTGCTGACGGATTCGACGGCTGCCCATACTTCATCCGGCACACCCTGAGGGCGCACGGGGCGTCCGTCGTTGGACTCTCCCGTAGGAAATGCGTAGATGTCGGCCATATCTCTAGGGTATGGGCGAACGGGCCGAATCGTGGTATTTACGCGCGGTTCGGCCCTGCAATTTAATACACGGTGAAGCCGTGGTCCTTGAACTGGTTGGTCACCCGTTCGCGGGTGGCGGCGTTGGGTCCCTTCTGGTTCTCCAGCGGGTATGGGATGCGCAGTTCGTGCCACTTCGGGCCTCCCGACTTTGAAATTGCCGGTGTAGTACGCCGTGCTGGAGCTGAAAACCGTCCCGCAGAACTGAGTGAATACCCTGTTGTAAAGAATATCAAGGAATTGGAAGGCGTTGATGTTGCAATTCTTTGTACACCGACCCGCAGTGTAGAGACTTATGCCAAAGAAATCCTTGCACTTGGCATCAATACGGTTGACAGCTTCGATATTCATACCGGTATTCCGGCATTGCGCCGTACACTGGATGCTGAGGCAAAAGCACATAATACTGTTTCTATTATTTCTGCCGGTTGGGATCCGGGAAGCGATTCTGTTGTGCGTACCTTGCTGGAGGCTATTGCGCCGAAGGGAATTACCTATACCAACTTCGGTCCGGGTATGAGTATGGGACATACGGTGGCAGTAAAGGCTATCGAGGGTGTAAAAGCCGCCCTTTCAATGACGATTCCTACCGGTACGGGCATACATCGCCGTATGGTCTACATCGAACTGAACGATGGTTACGAATTTGACAAAGTAGCTGCCGCCATCAAAGCCGATCCGTATTTCGTAAATGACGAAACGCATGTGAAACTTGTTCCGAGCGTAGATGCACTGCTTGATATGGGACACGGTGTAAACCTGACCCGTAAGGGCGTTTCCGGAAAAACACAGAACCAACTGTTCGAATTCAACATGCGCATCAATAACCCGGCGCTTACTGCGCAAGTGCTGGTATGTGTGGCACGTGCTGCAATGCGTCAGCAACCGGGTTGCTATACAATGGTTGAGATTCCGGTTATCGACCTTCTGCCGGGCGACCGTGAAGAGTGGATTGCACACCTGGTATAAAAATATAAAAAAACAGATGGTGCGTTTATATGGAATGCACCATCTGTTACTACTGAACGCATCGTCTGTTATAGTCAAACAGACGATGTGTTTTTTGTGTTTCCGACAAATGATTGCAGAAGGCTGCGTAGGAATGAGTATTCATGCAGGTTGCTGCATCATCGCGGAAAACCAGTACATAACGGTTCAGCGGACGGGCATGTACCAGCTGGTTAATCTGCAGGGCCAGATCGACAGCTTCCCGTGGAGAGATGCGGTCGAAGAGATTGGACAGGTTGAACAGGATCAGTTCCGTCACGACGGAATGGGTTGCCCAGAAAGCAGGCTTGACGGCGGAAAGCCGCGGAAGGAACAGTGCCTGAGCCGGACGGTAACCGTCTGTCTGGAAGAAACTTTCTGCAAGTTCTCCCATTTCCTGCATCGGATAGATGCCGAGGTATGTAAAGTCAGCGTGCGGTAAATTCCGGCAGGCATCCAGGAAGGCCATAGCCGAAGCTCCTGCTTCGTAGGAGAGATCGCAGAACACCATGCGTCCGGAAACCTGCCGGAGAAGGTCGGGCAGCCAGTTCCCGTTTCCGGCAAACAGCGCCCGGGCTGCGGTATATTGTCGCGGCATGTAATAACGGTTATATAATAAGGTGTATTCGGTCGGGGTGATTCTTTCCGGCAATGTCTGGAAGTCGGCCCGTCCGTAGGCTGTGATTTCCCGCCGGTAAGTTTCCTGTTCCAGACCGTCAGGAACACGTTCTGCGACGAGTGTCTGAAAGGCTTTCCGGAAACTTTCCGATAGGGGATAAGCAGTGTCATCCAGATCCCATTCGGCCTGATATTCTGGAATACGGAAGTTTCCTTTGCAGAAATCTTCGCAGGTGGTGTTCAGATAACCGTTATGCAGCCGGATGTATTCCATCAGTTTATAGAAAGTAATGTTGGCCCCCAGTATGTTCGGGTTTCCTGTCAGCAGAAGCTGCTTGCGGGCCCGTGTGATGGCTACGTTCAGTTTGCGGTCAATCAGGAACTCTCCTTCGCGGAACGTATTTGCGGTCAGAAAATTCAGCTGGGAGAAGTTGTGGATGGTGAAGGAGTAAATGATCACGTCACGCTGGCTTCCCTGATAGCGTTCCACCGTATCGATCGAGATCTCCAGCAGTTCGGGAATATGCAGCCGGCTGATTTCTTTCCGGATCATGGCAATCTGGTTGCGGTAGGGCACGATGACGCCTACGGTACGGTTCGGATCGAAATGTCCGGCCGTGAGCCGGTAAATGTGTTTCAGCAAAGTGGCCACGATGCGGGCTTCTTCCGAATTGCTTTTTTCGGAAACAATCTGATCGGCGGCCGGTTCAGCTGGAATGAAAACCATGCGGCGGTTCAGAAGGAGCTGGTCCAGTGTGTCTTCAGCCTGTGGAGAATTTTCATACGGGCATGTTTCTTCCTGATGAGGCAGCGGAATCGGTTCCAGATGTTCCTGATAATAAAAGGTATGGTTCGGGAATTCGGCAATAGCCGGGTGCATGCGTCCCTGTTTGTGAAGAATGCTCCGGAAGTCTTCTTCGCTCTGGCGGTACAGCCGTTCGAAGAGCGAGTTGCGGCAGTCGGTCAGTCCGATAGCCTGCAGAAGCGGATCGGTGACCGCTGCCTCATCGGCACTTTGCTGGGCGATGGCAGGCAGCTGCTTGTAATCACCTACGAGGACAAACTTTTCGATGGCATTCTCCTGATTGTGGCGGGCAGACAGGATACCGATCAGGTCCGGTTCGAGAATCTGCGAAGCTTCGTCAATAATAGCCAGGTTAAACCGCTTGAGGTTGAAGAGATGCAGGCGGTTATTGATGGCCGTCGTCGTACCTACAAAGATACGTGTGCGGCTGATTTTTTCCTTGATGTCTGTCAGTTTGGGACAGTCTTCTAGGCTGTGTTTCAGCAGGTAGGAAGTAAACCGCCTGTCACACGACAGTTCATGCCCGATCCGGATGAACGGAGTTTTCTCGGCAATTCCCGAATCAATCAGCATGTTGCAGATTTCATCGACGGCCCGGTTGGTGTACGACAGCAGAAGGATGGATGTTTCCGGATCGGTAAGTGCTTCTTCCACCATGTAACGCAAGGCACACGAAGTCTTTCCGGTTCCCGGCGGACCGACCAGCAGGAAATAGTCGTCAGCCTGCTTTTCTTTCAGGATCAGGGAATCAAACCGGCCGTAACTGCCGTTCAGCGTCCGTTCTTTCCGTAGCTCGGGAGTACGTGCTCCCAGCAGTAATTCTTTCCGGTCGGCACGTGCTGACAGGAATGCGTAAAGTCCGCGGAGTGCGCTCGTGGCCGACATGTCCGATGAATCATGTTCGATGGCAAACACTTCGTCTTCCCCTCCGATGATCTCTTTGTTCTGTTGTCCGTTCCGCAGCAGGATCGTCAGCCGGTCGGGATGTATTTCAAGGATGTTCCCTTTCATCAGGATCTGTTTGCGAACGTCCGGTTCATCCGTGTACGGATAAAAGATGATGATGTCTCCCTGCCGGAAGTTAGGCAGGAAGTCGTCTCCCTGTTCCGGAATCGACAGATCAATCAGGTCGTATCCTTTGTTGGGCCCGCTCTTGCGCTTGTCCGTGACCTTGAGCCCCAGGAGAATATTCCCTGCCTCCAGTTTTTCGTTGAGCGGGGTGTGCCACAGGCTGGCAAATCCGCTGGCCGGATCGGTTCGTCCGCCCATTTTGCTCAGGATCTGTTCCTTGGAAACGAAAGTAAAGAAGCGTCGGAAGTAGGCACGTTCCAGGGGCGTGCAGACTTTCAGTGTCTTGATGACCCTTTCCAATTCAGGTTCCTGATAGTCATTCCACAGCTTGTTGTCCACCTGGAATTCGTTGAGCAAGTCTGTCGTCAGCTGTTCACATACCGGAACAATGGCACCTTCTCCAAAGGCCATCTCATTGGCCACGATGCAGTTGCGTAGCCGGATACTTTCCCTGAACAGGCCTTCAGCGAAATGTTCGATCAGGAGTCCGTCCGTATATTTGGAATAAAGCAGGAAGGTCTGCAGATCCTCGGTCTCGTGGCCGAAGTTGTACATCAGTATGCCCTGGTAAAGCATCATCTGAATAAAATGATCTTCCTTATGCTTGCGGTTGTATTCATCACGTTTTCCTGATTTCTGTTCTATGAGCACTTTAAAGTCCTTCTGAAGCATGTCCACACGTCCCTGCAATCCCAGCCGTTCACAGATGAAGGAAGCTTCCAGCAGTGTCTTCTGTTTGTCAAAAGAGCGGATGTTGTGAGGCAGGATGTCGTGGACAAAGGAACGGATATTGATCATCTGCGACTGGGCCAGTGCGTGGAAATTGGCCGGCAGGTCGCAGGTACAGAATTCCAGAGCCGCACCGGCAAAGAACTTCTTGACCGTATGGCTGTACGTCACCGGTTCATCACCCCGTTCGTTGATGTAATCATCCAGAAACTGGCTGGCCAGGTTACCCATCAGAATGGGAGCCGTGTTGGCTTTCGGTTTGATCTTGTTGATGAAGAAGTTCAGCGGATGATGCCCGTATTCCCGGAAGCAGGCAGCCAGGGCACTGATATCAATCAGATAGTCCGGATAGATGACGATCAGGCCGGGGATGTAATGATTTTCTTCGTCCACCCGTACATCCAGCAGGTTCAGCGGCATGTTTTCAGTCAGCAGGTCCTTGATGTAGAGTAAGTCGCCGTCATATCCGCCCCTGGCATAATTGATGATAATGAACGGATCGTCCTCCCGGTCTGTTGCGGCAAAGATCTGCGTATCGTTCCAGCTGGTGACTGATGCGCGGACATACGGGATGCGCGACAGGCGGGTTCCCTTGTACGGCCGGTTGGAGTGGGGCATCTCCGGGATGAAATAAGCGGGAATATCTTCTTCAAAAGCCAGAGAAACAAACCTCACCACTGCGCGGAGATCGTACAGATATTCTTCCATGTCCGGACGGAAATCATCGCGCAGCGCCGCGTTGCAGTTCCGTCGCATGGTCTGAATGGCATATTTGTCGGACGGAGCCATTTTCTTTTCCTTGCAGATATAGTCCAGCCGTGAGAACAGGTTGGCAAAGGAAAAGGTGACTCGCGCAGTCAGCTCATAGCAGGCCTGTTCCAGTACTTTGTAAAGCAGAATATATTTGGCGCGCAGGTTTTCAGGAGCGGCCTGAGGCTGCTGATGGATCTGCGCGATGCGGTTGAAAAGATCAAATGACTGTATGTCGATACGGGGGATAGAAGGATTTTGCATGTTGTTCGGTTCAGATATTCACTACAAAGGACACGGAAAAGCAGGCGGCCTCTGAAGAGAGAACTTCTTGCTTTTCCATGTCCTTGTTGTTTCCGGTTGTGTATTTTCCGGTCAGGTCATGAAGACTGATCCGGAGTGTTACTGGATGCTGTCTATATCCTGAATGCGGTAAGCCTGTTCCAGTTTGTCATATTCACCTTTGTACTGTGCTGTAACGTCTTCAGCAAAGGCATACGGCTGAAGGTCGGCAGAAGTATTTCCTTTCATCAGCATCATCAGGTGAAGGCTGGTCTGGTCGGCTAGGGTGATTCTGATGTCCTGATACAAGGTACCGTCTGTTGCATACAAGGTCTTCTTCTGGAAAGTTCCTGTGAGTGATGTGCTTGAAGGGCCGGGATAAATGACAATTCCGCCTTCGGTCAGATCCTTGTTGGTATAGGTGAATTCATATCTTCCTCCCTGTGTCATCAGGGCATCTTCCAGGATTCTTGCCTTGAGTCTGTTGATGTCTCCCTGTGTCATTTCTTCGGCTGTGATTTTTGCATCCACGCTTCCCAGTGTATAAGTAGCTTTCGGATTCTCAATCTGGATGGTCAGCAGATAGCTGTTTCCTACCAGGTCGCTGATCACGACTGTTGCCGTTCCCATACCTACCGGTACAAAAGTCAGAGTCTTGCCGTCGTAGTCACAGCGGACGATATCCTTGTTGGCATTATCGATGGTATACACACCGTTGCCGCCCTGAATGCGGAAAGTTTCTCCTTCACTGAAAGGATTCAGCAGAAGGGTGTTATTTTCGTTAATGACCAGACTGTCGCTGTTGTTGGCATAGACCAGCGTAACCGGCGAATAATCGTCGTCGCTGCATGCGGTGAAGCCGGCAAAACTGCCCAACAGGACCATACCGGCAAGAATTTGTTTCAGTTTCATTTGTCAATCTTTTTAAAATGGATTTTCAAATATACGATTAAATTTCGGATATGGTATAGTCTCCTGCTTTCTCACTCAGTATATTTTGTAATTCTTCAAGAGTTTTTTCATTTTCTGCATACTCCAAAGTGGCTGTGGGAGGGTTAAGTGTTACTGTCGCGGTAACTCCTTCCAGACTGTTCAGTACTTTCTCTACCCGCCGGCGGCAATGGTCACACATCATTCCTTCTATTTTATAAGTTTTGCACAAGGTTGTCTTTTTCTCCGGTTCCGGCATGATTTCCTGAACCGGGGATGAAGTTTCCGGCAAGGAAGAAATGGCTGAAGCATGGAAACGCTTGTTGCGTAACCGCAGACTGTTCGTAACGACACTTACGCTGCTCATGGCCATGGCGGCACCTGCCAGCATCGGATTCAGCAGAAAACCATTGATGGGGTAAAGGATTCCGGCTGCGACCGGTACACTTGCCAGGTTGTAGATGAAAGCCCAGAAAAGATTCTGCCGAATGGTGCGTACGGTCAGAACGGACAGGTGAATGGCATCCGTAATCTTGTGCAGGTCGGAAGATATGATGGTCATTTTGGCTACGTCCATGGCGATGTCGCTTCCTTGTCCCATGGCGATGCTCAGATCTGCCTGAGCCAGAGCGGCACTGTCGTTGATTCCATCGCCGACCATGGCCACGCAATGTCCCTGTTGCTGAAGCTCCTTAATGAAAGCGGCCTTTTGTTGAGGAAGCATTTCTGAGCGGAATGAAGTAATACCGACTTGTCCGGAAATGGCCTTGGCAGTCGCTTCATTGTCGCCGGTCAGCATGTATACTTCAATACCTTTCTGCTGGAGTTCCCGGATGGCAGCAGGAGAGGACGGCTTGATCCGGTCGGTAATGGCTGCCAGTGCTAGTGCTTTTTCTGTATCGGCAAACCAGATAACTGTTTTGGACTCGGCAGCCAGTTGCCGGGCTTTGTTCTGTAAAGCATCTGAAATGGTTATGCCTTCTTCCTGAAGCAGACGAAGATTGCCGGCCTGATAACGCTTTCCGTTGATTTGTCCCCGTATGCCTTTCCCTGTGACGGATTCAAACTGTTCTACCGGCAAGGCTTTTTCGTGCAGATGTTTGCAGACGGCTTCTGCAAGCGGGTGTTCGGACAAACTCTCCAGGCTGAAGAAAGCTGCTTCGCACTTTTCCTGTTCGTTGTCCCAGATCAGATCGGTCACTACAGGACGTCCTTCGGTCAGAGTTCCGGTCTTGTCGAGGACAATGGTATCGACCTTGCGTGCGGTTTCCAGACTCTCGGCATCTTTAATCAGAATTCCCAGTTCTGCCCCTTTCCCGATTCCGACCATAATGGCAGTCGGTGTGGCCAGTCCGAGAGCACACGGGCAGGCAATGATCAGCACGGTGACAGCTGCCAGCAATCCCTGGGTAAATCCGTTGGATGGGGCAAGGAGCAGCCAGGCAAGGAAGGTAATGAATGCAATCAGCATAATGGCCGGAACGAACACCGAAGCGATACGGTCCACCAGTTTCTGTACCGGCGCCTTGCTGCCCTGTGCATCCTGAACCATCCGGATGATGTGGGCCAGCATGGTATCACTCCCTACCTTCTCAGCCTGGAAACGGAAACTGCCTTTCTGGTTGATGGTGCCGGCATAGACTTTGGAGGCTGTCTGTTTCCGGACCGGAACCGGTTCGCCGTTCAGCATGCTTTCATCCACATACGAACTGCCTTCGGTTACGACTCCGTCGACAGCGATCTTTTCTCCCGGGCGAACCTGAATGATATCGCCTGTGCAAACCTGTCCGATGGCGATTTCCTCCGGCTCTCCGGATGTATTGATCCGGGTAACAGTCTGGGGCTGAAGTCCCATCAGTTTCTTGATAGCGGTTGAAGTATTCCCTTTGGCACGTTCTTCCAGCAGGCGTCCCAGCAGGATAAAGGCAATGATGACGCTGGATGCTTCGAAATAGACATGCGGATGAATACCCCGGCTCAGCCAGAACTCCGGAAAGAAAAGATTGAACAGACTGAACAGATAGGCAATGCCTGTACTGTTGGCTACCAGTGTGTCCATGTTTGCCGAGCGGTGTCTGAACTGTTTCCAGGCACTGATAAAGAAATCACGTCCCAGCCAGAATACAACTGGGGTGGACAATATCCATAAAAGATATCCGGCTCCCGGCAAATCCATGAAAAACATACTGATGACTGAGATAGGGACGGCCAGGACAATGGCCCAGGTAGCACGGAACTTCAGCTGCCGGAATCTGCGGTTGTGTGCTTCATCGGCTTCCTGTGAAGCCTTTTCTTCCTGTGCCGTGATGACCAGGTCGTATCCGGCATTTTGTATGGCTGTCCGTAAAGCTTCGGGTGAACATGTTCCGGAATCATATTCCACAGTCGCTGTTGCAGCGGCATAGTTTACGCTGGCGCTGCATACTCCCGCCTGGCGGTTGAGCATTTTTTCTACTCGTGCGGCACAGGCAGCACAGCTCATTTCCAGTACGGGGAAAGTTTGTCTGACGGTTTTTGATGCGTTCATATTATATTCTTCTTGATTCGCTGCAAAGATAGCGCTTTCAAAATGAAAGATTTTACGGAATTATGGAGGTGGTTTATATTTTAATGTTAACTTTGCCGCCCGTATACGATTTTACTTAAATATAATAATATGGAACTGATAGAAAATCTGTTTATGGGGTACCCCAATCTGTGGGGTGGCGGAGTGGCTCACTCTGTACTGATCCTGTCCCTTGTTATCACATTGGGCATTGCTTTAGGAAAAATAAAAGTAGCCGGCGTTTCGCTGGGAGTCACCTGGATTCTGTTTGTGGGTATTGTTTTCGGACACTTCAACATGAACCTGAATGAGCATCTTTTACACTTCCTGAAAGAATTCGGACTGATTCTGTTTGTCTATTCAATCGGTCTGCAGGTAGGACCCGGTTTCTTCTCTGCATTCAAGAAGGGAGGCTTTACGCTGAATGTCGTTGCCATGATTGTTGTGTTTACCGGTGTTGTGATGGCAATCGTCCTGCATTTTGTTACCGGAACGCCGATCACTACAATGGTCGGTATCCTTTCGGGAGCTGTAACCAATACGCCGGGACTTGGTGCGGCACAGCAGGCAAACAGTGATTTGAACGGAGTTGATGCGCCTGAGATCGCCCTGGGTTATGCCGTAGCTTATCCGTTGGGTGTGATTGGCTGTATTCTGTCTTTGCTGGCTCTGAAATATTTGCTGCGTGTAAAGACAGCACAAGAAGAGGCTGAAGCTGAACAGGGAATGGGACATATTCAGGAACTGACCGTACGTCCTGTGACGTTGGAAATCCATAATGGTTCCGTGAATGGAAAGACATTGCGTGAGATTCATCCGCTTGTAAAGCGTCGTTTTGTGGTTTCCTATATCTGCCGTGCTGACGGAGACGGAGAAATAGAGATGGCGGGTGCAGACACTGTGTTGCATCTGAATGATAAGATTCTGGTTGTTTCTACTCCGATTGATGTGGAAGCCATTACCGTATTCTTCGGAAAACAAGTGGATATGGTGTGGGAAAAGCCTGATTCAAAATACATTTCTCGCCGTATTCTGATCACTAAATCGGAACTGAACGGAAAGATGCTGTCGCAGTTAAAGATCCGTCAGAACTTTGGAGCCAACATTACGCGTGTAAACCGTTCCGGTGTGGATCTGGTGGCATCTCCGGGACTTCAGTTGCAGATGGGTGACCGGGTAACGGTAGTCGGAAGCGAACTGGCCGTGAGTCATGCTGAAAAAGTATTGGGTAACTCATTGAAACGTCTGAATCATCCGAATCTGATTCCGATCTTCCTGGGTATTGCATTGGGATGTATTCTGGGTAGTATTCCTTTTGTGTTCCCCGGTATTCCGCAGCCTGTAAAATTGGGACTGGCAGGCGGACCGCTGATTGTTTCCATTCTGATCAGCCGTTTCGGACCGCAGTACAAGCTGATTACCTATACGACAATGAGTGCCAACCTGATGGTGCGTGAAATCGGAATTTCTCTCTTCCTTGCCTGCGTCGGACTTGGAGCCGGAGAAGGATTTGTGGATACGATCATTCACGGAGGAGGATATGTGTGGATTGCTTATGGTGCCATCATTACGGTTGTGCCGTTGTTCGTTGCCGGACTGATCGGGCGTTATGCATTGAAGCTGAACTATTATACTCTGATCGGAGTCCTTTCCGGTGCAACGACGAATCCGCCTGCATTGGCTTACTCCAACGATCAGACTTCCTGTGATGCTCCGTCCGTAGGTTATGCTACGGTTTATCCGTTGACTATGTTCCTGCGCGTCTTGACCGCTCAGTTGCTGATCCTGTCGCTGGCTTAACAGGTTGTGATAACAGGTAAATAAAACTCATCATTATCTGTTTATGAGAAGCATAAAGTCAGATTTCTTGAGGACTGTGCTTGTTGCAAGCATGATTCTACTGGTTGGTTGTCATGGCAAACCTGAGTTCATCTGACACACTGGAAAAAGGTCATGTAAACTGACTTGAGAACATGTTGAATCTGCTCTTGAGAGCTGAAAATTGTAAAGCCAACCAATTCAATGCTGTAGGTATGAATTGGTTGGCTTTACTTATGCTATGACGCTTGTCTCAGCTTATTTCTTGCCAAACTCCGGATCTATTTTCAGTAAAGCCGTGACACCGAAAGTGACCAGTGTGCATCCCATGATCCAGATGAAGAACAACTGATAGCCCAGACTTTCCTGAAGCCAGCCTGCAATCATGCCCGGGAGCATCATGCCCAAAGCCATAAAGGCAGTACAGATGGCATAATGAGCCGTTTGTTGTGTACCTCGGGAGAAATAGATCAGGTACAGCATGTAGGCCGTAAAACCGAAGCCATAGCCGAATTGTTCCGTAAAAATACAGGCGTTGATGGTCAGCAGTCCCGGTGAGTCGGCATAGCTGAGATAGACATAGACTATGTCCGGAAGGGAGATGGCCCATACCATAGGCCAGAGCCACCGTCTGAGTCCGTGACGGGCAACTGCAACACCCCCCAGAATTCCTCCTAAAGTGAGTCCGATGGTACCGATTGTTCCCTGGGCAAATCCCAGCTGTTCGGTTGTCATTCCCAGTCCTCCTACCTCCGGAGTATCAATAAGGAAAGGAATACTCATTTTGGCGAGCTGGGCTTCGGGAAGTCGGTATAGCAGCATGAACAGAAGAGCGATGCCGGCCTGTTCTTTCTGAAAGAATGAACGGAACGTGTTCAGAAAAGCCTGAAACAGGCCGGAGGCTGAAGTCTGGCCTGCTGAAACAGCCTGTTCGGGACGGGGAAGACAAAATACGTGATAAACCCAGAGGCCCAGAAAAAGTCCGCTCAGTACAAAGAACGTCAGGCTCCAGGCATAAGTAATCCCCAGGGAAGTTTTTTCCAGATAACCGGCCAGCATAATCAGCAATCCTTGTCCGGCAATCGTTGCAATACGGTAGCAGGTGCTTCGGATACCTACATAGAGCGCCTGCTGGTGTGAAGTAAGAGCTAGCATGTAGAATCCGTCGGCAGCGATGTCATGGGTTGCAGAACCAAAAGCAGTCAGCCAGAACAGAGCCAGTGTTGTCTGAAAGAAATGAGGAGCCGGAATCGTGAAGGCTACTCCGGCCAGACCGGCACCGATGAGCAGCTGCATGCTGACGATCCACCAGCGTTTCGTCTTGAGCAGGTCGACAAAAGGACTCCACAAGGGCTTAATGACCCATGGAAGGTTCAGCCAGCTGGTGTACAGGGCAACTTCCGTATTGGAAATGCCCATTCGCTTGTACATGACAAGCGAAAGAACCATGACTGCGACGTAGGGAAGCCCCTCAGCAAAATAGAGAGTGGGCACCCATTTCCAGGGTGACAGGTTTTGTTTCATGGTCAGTAACGTTTTTCAATGTCTGCTTCTTTGTAATAATGTTTCAGGATTTCCCGGTAGTCGTAACCTTGTTCGCCCATGACGGCGGCTCCGATCTGGCAAAGACCAACTCCATGTCCCCATCCGGCTCCTGTCAGATGGAACCATTCGGGTACACCGTTCTGTATAGGTCCCCGGTCAACGACAAAAGCGGAACTGAACAAGTGACTTTCAGAGAGGATGCGCCGGATTTCCAGTTCCTTGCCGATAATCATTGTCTTGTGGGTTCCGACAATTTTCAGTTTACTGATGCGTCCGGACTTTCCCCGTTCAACAGGTATCAGATCGATGATCTCACCATAATCACTTCGGGTGTTCCGGTTGATCAGTCCGGCAAGTTCTTCCTGAGTGTAATGTTTTTCCCACCGATAGAAGTCTGTTGTTTCGTAGTCGTAATTGTTCAGGATCAGTGAAAGGATCTGTTTGTCGTGCGTATTGCAGAAGCTTTCCGGTTGGGAACGAATCCATTTTCCAGCTTCCTGTTCGTTGGTAAGATCCGGAAGGGGGATATTGGCCGTGCAGTCTCTGACTGCCTGAAGATACGGATAATTCTTCTCTTCCCAGCAATAGCTGAATTCCTCGGTAACTCCGCCACAGCATTTGGAAAAACGGGCATCGCATATTTCTCCTCCTTCGGTCAGTACCTCGCCGCTGGTCGTACGGACAGCTTCCGAAACATTGGGACTGGTAGCCTTGGTGATGCCTTGATACCGCTGGCAATGATCATCGGCGCATACATCGAAGATGGTGTGTTCTTCGCGGTCGTACCATCTCAGGTACTCATTCTCGGAGCAAGAACTGCCATTGCCTTTTCATAAGCAGCTTTGTAAACTTTCCAACTGTCTGCTGTAAAGTTTTTCTCTTCTAATCCTGCACAATTATTGACAACTTCTGTAAGTTTGTCCTTATCAGCCGGTGTCGGTTCAGGAGTCTCCGCTGCTTCCAGCCCACTGATTGCATCTACCAGATTTGCAAGTGCAAGCTGAACATCATAGTTCGTCGCATCTGCATTATTTACAACTGCCTCTGCTGCTTCAATCTTTGTCTGAAGAACAGCCCAGCTCTCTGGAGTATAATCAGCTTCATGTAATGCTTTTGCTTCAGCAAGTGCATCTGTCAGTCCGCTCTTATCTACTACTTCTGTATCTGTCGTTGCTTCTGCTGCACTGGTGATACGGATTTCTGCTGCCATTGCCCACCAGTTATATACCTTGGCAGATTTAGCAAGCAGTTTCACATTTGTTACATTTTCAATCGGATCAAATTTTGCCATCTTCCAGGAAGAAGTATTCTCCCATGTTCCATCGCTTACCTTTACATAATCCGCTGAATCTGCTGTCTTAACATAAATCTCATAATCAGCAATTGTAACCAAGGCTCCAGCTGTAACCGGTCCTGGCAGATAACGAAGTCCGTCAACTGTATGTGCCTCCGGGAACTGAAGGTCAATCCATCCCTCTCCATTCTTGATTGTTGTAGCATATCCTGAATAAGCTGTCATCCATGCAGTTGTCACATCATTATCAAGAACATATTCTGCTTTTCCAATATTACTTCCGTATGTTCCACCGTCTTCGCTTCCTGCTGTTGCAATCACGCCTTCAACAGAAATATCATTCTTCGTACTGCTTTCTTCATTTGTATCAATCGAAGCAATATAATTAATTGCACCATTCAGTGCATAATATGCACTTTCGATTTCATCTGCTGATGTCTTATCTCTGTTCACTGCAACCTTTGACCACGATCACGATGTCGTGCAGGTTGGCGATGATGGCGGCAATAGCAAACTTCCACTCGAATCGCATCGAGAGATA